>ERZ810506.509-NODE-509-length-12474-cov-5.36106_pt1 | contig 12474 bp, 10 predicted proteins | sample MGYA00520267_ERZ810506 | MGnify/ENA primary metagenome ERZ810506 (study PRJEB31588, sample SAMN03398949) | human gut metagenome | study: EMG produced TPA metagenomics assembly of the PRJNA231909 data set (A prospective, longitudinal analysis of the... | reverse complement strand
GCTCTTCCGATCTAACACATTCACCATAACCGCGGACAATGTCATTCCGTGCGCGGGCATGGAGTGGGATCATCATGCGGAGTGCCTGCGTTGGGATCCGAAGAGGGCCGAGCAGGAAGCCAAAGATGAGGATGAACGTAAGAGCAAGGAAGCGCTCGCTGAAAAGTTCAATTTGATGACGGACGCTATGAAAAGTATGAGCTACATGGATGATTCCGATGATTCGGGTGATTCAGGCGAAGGCGCGGATGCTGCGTGACGTGGGCAATCCGAGATAATCCGAATTATTGGGAATTATCGATATAAGAATAAGAAAATCCCGGCACTTGCGATTGCGGTGCCGGGATTTTCTTTATGTAGTACTGATTATTGCAAGTTCGGTTCTTAAGTTCAGTGCTGAACCTGCATATTTCGTCAGTGCTGTATGTTGCCGTACACGGTAGGATCGTCGGAATCGTCGGATCCGTACGGGGTCTGGCCCTGCGAATCGTTGCCGAACGTGGGGCGATCGAACTGCGTCTGGTCAAGCTGGGTGGACTGTTCCGGAACCGGAGGCACGGACGGCATGGTGGGAACGGTCGGAACCGTAGGCAGCGGAGGCATGCTCGGCATGGAAGGGGCTTCGGGTGCCGGGGCCGCATACGGAGCTGCCGGGGCGGCCGGAGTGTACTGGGCGGCTGGAGCGGCCGGCATCGCCGGTGCTGCGTACTGATCGGTCGGAGTTCCGTAAGGAGCGCCATACGGGTTGCCGTACGGAGTGTTGGTGGCTGCCGGGGCTGGGGTCGGAGCGCCATACGGGTCTGCGGTGGGCATTGCCGGAGTCGGCGCAGGCATTGCAGGTGCCGGAGCGGCTGCCGTATACGGATCAGCGGTTGGCGTCGGAACAGCTGCTGCGTACGGGTCGGCGACCGGTGCCGGAGTGCCGTTCGGGGCGTATTGTGCGGTTGCGGCCGGTGGCATGCCCGGGGCTGGGGCGTAGCCGTTGCCGGCTGCCGGATCGTCGAAGCGTGCGCCGGCTGGATCGGTCTTCTTGGCCATGAGCACAATGAGCACGATCGACGTGGCCAGGCATGCGATGAAACCGATGATCAACAGGAGTATGCCGGCTACGCCAGTCGAGCTCGATCCGCCACCGATTACGGAAATGGCGCCAAGTCCCGTCATGACGAGGCCGACGCTCAGCAGAACGCCACCGATGAAGTCAATCGCGTAGAGTGATGACCAGCGTGGTGCCGGCCTTGTTGGTGTCGTGCAGGCGGCGAACGGAAAGCGCAAGGGATGGAACAATCGTTGCCAGTACCCAAATGGTGTTGACGAAATTTTGCATTCCATTGGCTGTATTGCTGCCGATGATGGCGCCCAGCAACGCGAAGATGACGGCAAACGCGATCTGGATGATGAATGTGCACAGAACCCACCACCAGAATTCGCCGCGGGAGGCGCGGCCCTTGAACGTGGCGTACTTTTTCCAGAAGCGGATGAACGCCTCGCCGATGGTGCAGTTGTAGGCCGGCTGGTCGAGCGGAGCGGTCAGTGCGAAGAAGCTGCCGGACCCCTGTGGCTGAGGTTGCGGTGCGCCATATTGCGGCTGCTGGTTGTATCCGACCGCATTGTTGTACTGCGGTGCCTGCTGGCCGTAATCATTCTGTCCGTAGGAGCCGTAACCGCCATATTGCTGGGCCTGCTGCGGGTTCTGCGGATTATATTGGTTGGGGTCCGTCATTAGATTACCCTTTCGGAAAGTGAATCGACATCAAAAAAGTGAAGTCGATTAACACAATACTCTTGCATCGCCAAAAATACCGAAAAATATTGCAGTGTGGGACAATCCCGACGGACCCCGCAAAAATCCCCTTTGACTTGGGGCATCTTCTGACGCGTTGGGGAAGTTCGTCGATGGCGCGGCTCATGCCCAGCATGGTGTTGTAAGGATTGGTGGCTGCGATCATCGGGTCAATTAGCTGCAGGATGTTCATGACCGCGAAAAGCGAGTTGGTCCGTGGGACTGGGTGGCACGTCCGGTTTGCGGGGCACAATGGAGCTTATGACTGAAGCTGAAAACACCAAACCGGAACTTCCTGAGCATGTTCGCGTGCGTTTCTGCCCGTCCCCGACCGGCATTCCGCACGTCGGCATGGTCCGTACCGCACTGTTCAACTGGGCTGAGGCCCGCCATACCAAGGGCACGTTCGTGTTCCGTATTGAAGATACGGACGCCCAGCGCGACTCCGAGGAAAGCTACAACCAGATCATCGAAGCCCTGAATTGGCTGGGCATCGACTGGGATGAGGGCATCAACGTGGGCGGCCCTGACGGTCCGTACCGCCAGTCCGAGCGTGGCGACATCTACAAGGATGTCGCAGCCAAGCTGCTTGAAGCCGGCTATGCATACGAATCCTTCTCCACTCCGGAAGAAATCGAAGCCCGCAATGTGGCTGCAGGCCGCCCGAAGGCTTTCGGTTACGACGGCTACGACCGTGATCTCACCGAAGAGCAGAAGGCCGCCTTCCGTGCCGAAGGCCGCAAGCCCGCCCTGCGTATCCGCATGCCCGATGAGGATGTCGCGTTCGACGATCTGATCCGTGGCCGCATCGAGTTCAAGGCTGGTTCCGTGCCGGATTACGTGATCGTGCGCCCGAACGGCGATCCGCTGTACACGTTGACCAACCCGGTCGACGACGCCATGATGAACATCAACGTGGTGCTGCGCGGCGAGGATCTGCTGAGCTCCACCCCGCGTCAGATCGTGCTCTACCGTTACCTGATCGAGCTGGGCGTGGCCAAGGAAATGCCGCTGTTCGGCCACATGCCGTACGTGATGGGCCAGGGCAACAAGAAGCTTTCCAAGCGTGACCCGGAATCCAATCTGTTCCTGCATCGCGACAACGGCTTCATTCGCGAAGGCCTGCTGAACTACCTGGCGCTGCTGGGTTGGTCCATCGCCGCCGACCGCGACGTGTTCTCCATGGAAGAAATGATCGAAAAGTTCGACGTGCGTGACGTCAAGGCCAATCCGGCCCGTTTCGACCTCGACAAGGCCATTTCCATCAACGCCGAGCACATCCGTATGCTTGAGCCGCAGGACTTCCTGAACCGTGCCGTGCCGTACCTGAACCGCGATGGCGTGGTCTCCGCCGATTCCTGGGATGCGCTGACCGATCGCGAGCGTGAGGTGCTGTCCGCTTCAGTGGAGCTCGTGCAGCCGCGCGTGCGCCTGCTGGGCGAGGTCGCCGGCATGGTGGGCTCGCTGCTCTCCACCGAGGGCTACATCGAGCCTGATGATGACGCCAAGAAGCAGTTGAAGGATTCCGCTCCGGCAGTGCTCGACGCCGCCATTGCGGCGCTTTCCGACGTTGCTGAAGATGATTGGAAGACCGACTTCCTGCATGAGACGCTGAACAAGTCGCTGATCGAAGATGGCGGTTACAAGCCGCGTCTGGCGTTCGGTCCGGTGCGTGTGGCCATGAGCGGCCGTCGCGTGTCTCCGCCGCTGTTCGAATCCATGGAGATCGTTGGCAAGGAGATCACCGTCGCACGCTTGCAGGGCTTGCGCGAGCACCTGTGATGCGCTGATGGTGTGATTTTGCCGATCGCATGACTGTCGACCCGCTGGAATGTTCCGTTCCAGCGGGTTTGTTGTTCTGGGATGCTGTTTAAGAATGGCGGAAAATGGCGCGACACGCCGTAACTTGCGCACTCCTACGGATTCGCGTATATTTATCACTCGTTGCGGTTCACGGCTCAGCTGAGAATCACAGCAATAACTCAAGCCCCCGTCGTCTAGCGGTCTAGGACTACGCCCTCTCACGGCGCCAACACCGGTTCAAATCCGGTCGGGGGTACGACGGACAACTTTTCGAAGTTGCCACGCCTGCCAAATTGGGATGTGGTGTAATTGGCAACACAGCTGATTCTGGTTCAGCCATTCTTGGTTCGAGTCCAGGCATCCCAGCCAATGACCCTCGCAGATGCGAGGGTTTTTTGTTTTTCGCAAGCATGTCTGCCAGTACAACATAGTCCAAGAAAATTGCACTACCCTAGGAAGCATGACTGAATTGCAGAACGCAGCAAAAGCCGCCGCCACGCGACCGCGCATCCAACCGGCGGAAGAAGGCGACGATCGCCCGCTTTCCGTATCCGCGCGACTGGGACGATTGCAATTCCACCAATCCGGCAAATTCCGCGTTCTGCAGCTTGCCGACATTCAAGACGGGCCGAAAGTCAGCAAAGACACCGTCAAACTCATCGAAGCGTCACTGGATGCCACAAGGCCGGATATCGTCATCTTCACCGGCAATCAGATCGCAGGATATGATCCCGCATACGCGCAAACCACGCGCAAACGTCGTTGGAGCGCTGCCGCGGGGATTTCCTCCAAAACCGCTTCATCCAAGTCTTCCGAAGCGTCAGAACGGTTCGAAGCTGCGCTGGAACGCACCTGCGCATCCGTGCGCGCCACTGTCGAACAGCTCGTGCGTCCGCTTGCCGATCGCGGCATTCCGTGGGCGGTGACATTCGGCAACCACGATTTTCAATGCGGGCTCAGCAATGCGGAAATCGAAAGCATTTGCCGGGAATTTCCCGGATGCGTGAACCCTGAGCCTACGGGAGGCGAGAGCGGCCTCGGGGGTGCAAATTCTGCAAATTCTGTGGGAAGCATGGATTCTGCGGAAGCTGCAGGTTTCGTGCAACTCCGGGCGGAATCGTATTTGCCGAATCAGCGCGTATTCGCTTGCGAGCCGGGCACCTTCGCATTGCCGGTTGCCGATGTGGACCATACGATGTCCGTGCTGGGCTTGGTATTGCTGGATTCGGGCGATTACGCGCGTTCCGGCGGGTACGGAAGTCCGTCGGCAGCCGCATTGCAGTTTCTTGCCGATATGCCGAAAGCGATGCGTGCGCAATCGCAGGAAATTGGGCGATCGCAGGAACCGGCGGTCCCGTGCATGGTATTTCAGCATTTTCCGGTGCAACAGTATTACCAACTGCTTAAGCCGGCCGCGGCGAATGCGGCGCGTGCGATTGAAGGCTACCGCAATTTCGCTGGAAAACATTACGTTTTGGATGAGGAAAAAACGCTTCCCGGCAGTTATCTGGGGGAGGGTGTCAGCTGCCCGGATGCCGACAGCGGTGAATTCGCGATATTGGAACAGCATGACTATTTTGCGATTTCCGCGGGGCATGATCACCGCAACGCATTCGTTGGAACAGTGCCGGTTTCGCGAGAAATGGCCTCGGCTGATGCGCAGACGGCGGCTTCGCCAGGCAAGGTTGGCGGTCTGATGATGATCGCGTCGCCCACCAGCGGTTTCGGATCGTATGGTCCGGTGCCGCAGAAGCGGGCCGCGCGGCTGATCGAGTTCGACATCCGCCATCCGTACGAGCCGCGTACGCAGCTGCTTGAATACGGCGAATTGGTGGGCAAACCGAGCGCGGGCAAGGCGTACGCGTACGGCATGACCAGTGAATCGAAGCCCGAATCCGAAGGCGTGGATCTGCTGCATCGGCCGACATGGTGGAGCAAACTGTTGACTTGGCTGCGTAAGAAGTAGCTGAAAAGAGCGAAATGACAAATCCTGCAAGGAAATGGCAAAACTTGCGGAAGGCAGGAAATGGCAAAACCGTGTCCTGCATGCATCGCGGAACACGGTTGAGAGGCTGTATATTGCCCGTCAGCGACCGGAAGAAGCCTTAATCAAGGCGTCGGTCAAATACTTGCCGGCAGCCATAACCAGCGGGGCGTAACGGCGTCCGGGATTGGACCCCATACGACCGTCCGGGCCGGAAATCGAAATTGCGGCAATCACCTGACCGGAAGCATTGCGAATCGGCGCGGAAATCGAGCATACGCCTTCATCGCGCTCGTTGACCGACTCGGCCCAACCGCGCTTGCGCACGGCGGTAAGCTTGGCCGCGGTGAACTTGGCGTGACGCAACCCCTGATGCAGGCGTTCGGAATCCTCCCAAGCCAGCAAAATCTGGGCCGCGGAACCGGCCTCCATCGACAGCATCGCACCAACCGGAATGGAATCACGCAAACCGGAAGCGCGCTCCACGGCGGCGATGCACACGCGCATATCGCCTTGACGGCGGTAAATCTGCGCGGATTCGCCAGTGCGATCCAGCAACGTCTGCAAAATCGGCGCGGCTGCGGTCAGCAAACGATCCTCGCCGGCAGCAGCGGCCAATTCCGCAAAACGCGAGCCAAGCACGAAACGACCATGCTGATCACGCAACACAAAACGGTGACGCTCCAACGCAATCGCCAGTCGATGCGCGGTCGGTCGGGCCAAGCCCGTCGAGGAAACCAGCTGTCCGAGCGTTGCTGGACCGGATTCAAGCGCGTCAAGGATTTTGACGGTCTTGTCAAGCACACCCACACCGGAATGAATCTCATTGCTTTGAGAAGACGTCGTGTGGTGGGTCTCAGCTGGAAGCTCAGTCTCATCCGACTGCGATTCAGGCATGGTGGTGCTTGTATTCGAAGAAGTCATAAGAGGGATTATGCCATCTCACATATTGAAATGCAAAATGTACGCAATGTCGGACTGCGGTAGAGCAGGTATTTTAATCTTTACTCAGTTATGGAAAAAGCTGGAAAAAATCTGAATTTTCAACGATTTTGTAGGTACATACGGGGAGATATGCCACAATCGCGGCGATTTTGACATGATCTGGAGTGAACTTGGCCCATATGTGATGTGTGCGTTGCATGCAAGTATCTCATATACCGGCATAAACGCGTTCGAACCAGGCTCGAACACCATAGGCTTATAGCACGAACAACGCGGGTTGGCAATACCGCGAGGAAAAAGCGAGGAAAAATTCGAGGAGGTCCCGCAATGGGAACGACATTGGCCGAGAAGGTCTGGGCCGATCATTTGGTACGCAAGGGTAGTGATGGGGCTCCCGACTTGCTGTACATTGATCTGATGCTCATGCACGAAGTTACCAGTCCGCAGGCATTCGAAGGCTTGCGACTGGCCGGACGCAAGCCACGTCACCTTGACCAGCTGATCGCAACGGAAGATCACAACACGCCGACTGCCGACATCGACCGCCCGAATCCGGATAAGATCTCCGCGCTGCAGCTAAGCACGCTCGAAAAGAACTGCAAGGATTTCGGCGTACGTCTGTGCCCGCTGGGAGACGCCGATCAGGGCGTGGTGCACGCGTTCGCGCCGGTGCTGGGCCTGACGCAGCCGGGCATGACGATCGTGTGCGGTGACTCGCACACCTCCACGCACGGCGCGTTCGGTGCCATGGCCATCGGCATCGGCACCTCCGAAGTCGAACATGTTATGGCAACGCAGACCCTGAGCCTGAAGCCGTTCAAGACCATGGCCGTGAATATCGAAGGTGAACTGCCGAAGGGCGTCACCGCAAAAGACATTATTCTTGCGATTATCGCGAAGATCGGCACCGGTGGCGGCCAAGGGCACGTCATTGAATATCGTGGTGAGGCCATCAAGAAACTGTCGATGGACGCACGCATGACCATCTGCAACATGTCGATCGAAGCGGGCGCTCGCGCCGGCATGATCGCGCCGGACGAAGTGACGTTCGAATATCTGAAGGGACGCCCGCACGCGCCGGAAGGTGAAATGTGGGACAAGGCCATCGAATACTGGAAGACGCTGAAAACCGATGACGACGCCGTATTCGACAAGGAAGTGACCATCAAGGCCGAAGATCTCGAGCCGTATGTGACGTGGGGCACCAACCCGGGTCAGGGCATCAAGATTTCCGGCGTGGTGCCGGATCCGGCTTCGTTCAACGATGAAACCGAGCGCACCGCGGCCGAGCGTGCCATTGCCTACATGGGCTTGACGCCGGGCATGCGCATCAAAGACATTGCCGTGGATACCGTGTTCATCGGTTCCTGCACCAACGGACGTCTCGAGGATCTGCGTGTGGCCGCTTCCATTATGAAGGGGCATCACAAGGCCGAAAACATTCACCGCGTGCTCGTGGTGCCGGCCTCCTCTCGCGTGCGTTTGCAGGCGGAAAAGGAAGGACTTGACAAGATCTTCAAGGACTTCGGTGCCGAATGGCGTAACGCAGGCTGCTCCATGTGCCTGGGCATGAACCCCGACAAGATGGTGGCCCGCGAACGTTCCATCTCCACTTCGAACCGCAATTTCGAAGGTCGACAGGGCAAGGGGTCGCGTACGCATCTGGCGTCGCCGGCGGTCGCCGCCGCAACGGCCATCCGCGGTACCATCTCGTCTCCGGCTGATCTGTGAATCGTTGAGAATGCTTGAAAACCTGAGAAATCTTGGATTTCCGGCATTCTGTGAATCGTTACATCGAAAGAAATAGTGAAATGGAAAAACTGACTACTCTTACCGGCGTGGCCGTGCCGCTTCGCCGTTCCAATGTCGATACTGACCAGATTATTCCAGCCGTGTTCTTGAAGCGCGTGCAGAAGTCCGGTTTCGACGACGCGCTGTTCTATGCGTGGCGTCGCGATCCGGAATTCGTGCTCAACCAGCCGGAATACAAGCGGGGCAAGATTCTCGTTGCCGGACCGGATTTCGGTATCGGATCTTCTCGTGAACATGCCGTGTGGGCATTGCATGATTACGGCTTCCGCGTGGTGATTTCATCTCGTTTCGCCGACATTTTCTACGGCAACACCGCCAAGAACGGTGTGCTGGCTGCGATTATGCCGCAGGAATCCGTTGAGTTGCTGTGGAAGCTGCTTGACGAGGAGCCGGGCTGTGATATGACGGTGAGCCTGGAGGATCGCACGGTGACGTGCGGCGACGTGACGCTGCCGTTCGAAGTGAACGACTATACCCGTTGGCGCCTGATGAACGGCTATGACGATATCGATCTGACGTTGCAGTATGAAGACGATATTGTGACATACGAGAAGATGCGTGCCGAAAAGTTCCCGTTCAAGCCGAAGACGCTGCCGGCGAAGCGTGAGCCGGAGCAGTTGATCGCGTCCGCGCGCGAAGGCGAATACCCGGATTGGCAGGGCCCGCTTGCCGATCGCGGCATCATCTGAGTTGGCGGCTGGCTAGGTGCGCGGGCTGTTTGCGGGGTGATTCCTCCAGTGGGTGGAAGGAACACCCCGCTTGCGTTGTTGCGCGGGCTGTTTGCGGGAGGATTCTTCCAGTGACTGGAAGGATTGGGATGTTATGTGATGCGTGAGCGGGAGGATTCTTCCAGTAGGTGGATGTTTTTGGACTTTGAGACGGTCCGTAGCGGGGTGATTCCTCCACTGGGTGGAGGTTTTGGGACGATTAGGGGACTCATATTGTCCGGATTCCTCCAGTGACTGGAAGGATTGGGACGTTAGGATTGCTGATTATGTGAGATTTGCGCGGGTTTTGCATATGAGACGCGCTATGGTGGGCTTATTGTTTCGTGCTTTCGTAGCTTTCGGAGAGAAAAATGAGCCAGGGTTTTGCGCCGTTTTATGATGTCAATCGCACGTATGAAGACAACTATTTGCAAGGGCCGTTCGGCGCGTTTGCCGAAGTGTTGCGGGCTGATGCGTCCGATTCTGCGGGATCGGTCACGTCTGTTGTTGCTGAGGTTGCGTCCGATTCCTCCAGTGAGGTTCAGGGCGTTCAGACCATTCAGGCCGCTCAAGCGCAGGAATTCCTTGGTTTTCGTGTGAATCTGCCGTTCGGTATTCCAGCTGGTCCGCTGCTGAATGAGCGTTTCACCACGGCCGCTTTCCGTATGGGCTTCGATCTGGCGGTATACAAGACGGTTCGTTCCCGCGCATGGGGCTGCAATGCGTTCCCGAACGTGCTGGCCGTGCATCCGCGGAATGCCGATGGTTCGCTGGTTCCGGGCAGTGCCGAACTTGACGAGGGTGTGCTTGCCGATACCCGTTATGAGCTTCCGATTTCGATTTCCAACAGTTTCGGCGTTCCCTCCCGTGATCCCGACGAATGGCAGCCGGACATGCAGAAGGCAATCGCCGCAGCCGGTGACGGCCAGCTGCTGGTGCCGAGCTTCCAAGGCTCCCGCGTGGAGGGCATGGATCGTGAAGCGTATATCGCCGATCATGTCACCACCGCGCATTTGGTTGCCGAAACTGGCGCTGGCCTGATGGAAATGAACACCAGCTGCCCGAATGAGGGACATAATCGTCTGTTGTGCCACGATCCGCATTTGGTCGGCGAGATTACGGAAGCGGTGAAGAACGAAATCGGCGATCGTCCGCTGATCGTGAAGCTCGCATACATTCCGAATGATGCCGATCTGGAAATCATGGTGAAGGAAACCGCCGGCCATGGCGCGGTGCAGGGTTTCTCCACCATTAACACAATCTCCGCGAAGCTGGTGGATGCGAACGGCAATCAGGCATTGCCAGGCGCGGGGCGTGACCGTTCGGGCGTATGCGGCAATGCGATTCGTGGTGCAGGTCTCGATATGGTTGGCCGCCTGAATGCGATTCGCGAGAAGCTGGGTCTTGATTTTGCGATCGTTGGCGTGGGCGGTGTGATTCGTCCGGAAGATTACAAGGCGTACCGCGAGGCTGGTGCAAACGCGGTGATGAGCGCTACGGGTGCCATGTGGAACGCCCGTTTGGCGCAAGACATTAAAGCCGCACTGTAGTCACAGGTTCAATTGCGCCTGATTTGCGCTCTGTTGCGTTTCACCGTCCATTTTTCCCATTCGCTGGAAGGATTAGTGCAGCACGGGGGTAGCTGTCCGTCCTGATTCTTCCAGTGACTGGAGGGTTTTGCCCGCTGAGATGCAGTTTGGTGGGATGATTCTTCCAGTGACTGGAGGGTTTTGGACGGTGGAGGGGCTTGTATCGGGAGGATTCTTCCACCGACTGGAAGTTTTTGCCCGCTGGGATGCGGTTTGGCGGGTGGATTGTTCCAGTGGCTGGGAATTTTGGTCGAAAGTCGAACGAAATTGGGAGACACTGCGCTGAACGCGGCATTTCACGAGCCCACTACATGCCTTATGGCAAACTGAGGGTTAGTGTGTTTCAAGCTTGAACCGTATAAGGGAAGCGAAAGAGGTTGAGCGTGTCTGACAACAACAACGACATTCTGCACGTCGAAGGTGGCAAGCCGCTGAACGGCACCATCAAGGTGCGTGGCGCGAAGAACTTCGTGAGCAAGGCCATGGTGGCGGCGCTGCTCGCCCCGGGTACGTCCGTGTTGAAGAATGTTCCGGAGATTCGCGACGTGCATGTGGTCTCCGACTTGCTGCGTCTGCATGGCGTGGACGTTACGGTGGATGGCGATCACGGCGTGGTCACGATCGACGCCACGAATGTGCAGCTTGCCGATGTGGCCGACGTGGATACGCTGTCTGGTTCGTCGCGTATTCCGATTCTGTTCTCCGGCCCGCTGCTGCACCGTTTGGGTGAGGCGTTCATTCCGGCTCTCGGCGGATGCAATATTGGCGGTCGTCCGATTGATTTCCACCTGGAAACGTTGCGCAAGTTGGGTGCCAACGTCGATAAGGAACATAAGGACGGCATTCATATCACCGCTCCGAACGGTTTGCATGGCGCGAAGATTCACCTGCCGTACCCGTCGGTGGGCGCTACCGAGCAGACGTTGCTTGCCGCCGTGCTTGCTGAGGGCAAGACGGAGCTTTCCGGCGCTGCCACCGAACCTGAAATCATGGATTTGGTGTGCGTGCTGCAGAAGATGGGCGCGATCATTTCCGTGGATGTGGACCGTACGTTCCGCATCGAGGGTGTGAAGGAGCTGAAGGGCTATACGCACACTTCGCTGACCGACCGCATCGAGGCCGCTTCCTGGGCTTCCGCGGCATTGGCCACGCATGGCGACATTTTCGTCAAGGGTGCTACGCAGCCTGAAATGATGACGTTCCTGAACGTGTTCCGCAAGATTGGTGGTGAGTTCGACATTACCGATAACGGCATTCGTTTCTGGCATCCGGGCGGCGATTTGAAGCCGGTCGCGATCGAAACCGACGTGCATCCGGGCTTCATGACTGACTGGCAGCAGCCGTTGGTAGTGGCGTTGACGCAGGCGAAGGGCCTGTCGATCGTGCATGAAACGGTGTATGAGAATCGTTTCGGTTTCACGAAGCCACTGGTGCAGATGGGTGCCACGATTCAGCTGTATCGCGAATGCCTCGGATCGCTGCCATGCCGTTTCCAGCAGCGCAATTACAAGCATTCCGCGGTTATTTTCGGACCGACCCCGCTGACCGGCCGCGATATTGACGTGCCGGATCTGCGTGGCGGCTTCAGCCATCTGATTGCCGCGTTGGCGGCAAAGGGCCCGTCCAATGTGCAGGGCATTTCGCTGATTGACCGCGGTTATGCCGATTTCCGTGGCAAGCTCGAAGCTCTCGGCGCAGATTTCGACTGATTTGTTGCTTGATTTATCGCTGATATAGCTTGATTGGCTTGGTAAGGCCGGTGTTCACAACAGTGGGCACCGGCTTTTTGCTTACATATTGCCGTTGCTCGTTCTCAAAAACTTAGTAATTCAGTGTATAAATTATTGAACT
>ERZ810506.460-NODE-460-length-13320-cov-6.04146_pt1 | contig 13320 bp, 8 predicted proteins | sample MGYA00520267_ERZ810506 | MGnify/ENA primary metagenome ERZ810506 (study PRJEB31588, sample SAMN03398949) | human gut metagenome | study: EMG produced TPA metagenomics assembly of the PRJNA231909 data set (A prospective, longitudinal analysis of the... | reverse complement strand
ACTAATTTGACTTAATAGATAACTAATGTCATCCTCTTTATGTGGCATATTCAAGAATTTGATTATAAGGTTTTTACAATAAAAAATTATAATGTAGAAGCGTCTATTAACAATATTTATTTGCAAAAGTAACTTTTTATTTGATTTCAACTACGTATTTTGAGTTTTATTTCTGTCTTTATATATAGAAGCGCTTAATAATATTTGTAAAAAGATGAAAGAGAATAGTAGTATATGGGACTTGCTTGCTAAAAGAACTGATCATTCTTTAAGTAAAGAGGAAGCAGAGGCACTGGAGCAGATGTTAAAAGAAGATACTTCTTTGCAGCGTGCTTCTCAGCTGGTGGATGACTCATTGGTGAATATGGATACACGGCAAGTGGAAGAAGTAATGAACCGTACTTGGAGCAAGGTAGAATCCGGTATGAAAGCAAACAGAAAGCCACGATTGAAGTTGATTATCCGTCGTTGTGCCGTGGCAGCCAGTATTGCTGTCCTATGTGTGTTGGGTGGTGTATTGGGTTATCAGCTTTGGGCTAAACCGGATATGCTGATTGTGATGAACCAAGGAAAAGAAGCCTTGCTGTTCACGCTTCCCGATAACTCTAAGGTTTGGCTGGGGGGTGGTTCGAGCTTGAAATACCCTGATAAGTTATCTGCACGTAATCGGGAAGTGTACTTGGACGGTGAAGCCTTCTTTGATGTGAAAAAAGACAATGGAAGAACATTTCAGGTCGTTACGGAGCTTGTAGAAGTAAAGGTGCTCGGAACCCGTTTTGACGTAAGAGTATCGGAAGAGGATAATATGGCAGAAGTAGTCTTGGAATCCGGTTCGGTAAAGTTGAACGAGCGCAACAAGGCAGAAGACGGAGTAATCTTACGACCCGGGGAAATGGGGCGTGTCAGCCGGCAATCCGGTATTGAGGTCCGCCATGTCGACCTTCAACTCTATACTACGTGGAAAGATAAATATATGAATATTGAATCTCAAAAAATGGAAAATGTAATGTTTATGTTGAGTAAACGTTATCATACGGAGATTCGTATTGAAGGTGAGGAATTGAAAGCAGAAATATTCTCAGGGCGTTTTGACATAGACCAATCTCTGGAGAATATTTTTGAGACGATTGATTTGATTACTCCCATTCATTATCAACAGCAACCGGATGGAACCTATTTGGTGACTCCGAAATAAAAAAAGAAATAGGCAGCCTAATATTATGATAAACTAAAAAATGCTAATCCTAAAAAGAAAGATGATGAACACAACTTGAAAAAGAAAAAGGATCGGAAAATTCCCGTTTTCCAATCCTATCCAGATTAAAATTAACTCTACCAATTATTAATTTTAAATTGCAAATTTATGAAAAATATTTCAATCCCAAAGGGAATGAGAGGTTTTATTTTACCTCTATCCTTTTTGGGGAAGCTAAGACTTTGTACCTGGCAAATATTATTTCTACTGTTTTTTATATCGCTCCAGGCGCAGGCACAACAATCAGATTTGTTGACTCTGAATATGAAAAATGTTACGCTGAAACAGTTTGTAGAAGCGGTTCAGACCCAGAGTGGTTATTCATTTCTTTACAAAGATAATCAACTTAAAACGAATCAGCGAATCACTGTATCCGTTAATAAACAATCAATTAATGTTGCTTTAGAACAGGCTTTTAAGGGAAAAGGAATTTCTTGGAAAATTCAGGGCAAACAGATTCTTTTGTTTCCGGCAAAAGAGGAACAGTCTGTCAATACAAAAAAGTCACGTACCATCAAAGGTAATGTCACCACTACTACCGGTGAGTCGATTCCGGGGGCGAGCGTAAAATTGGCAAATGCTACTACCGGTGTAATTACTGATATTGATGGATTTTACATGATAACAGTTCCCGATAGCCAGTCAGAATTGGAATTCCGTTTTATGGGATATGAACCCAGGAATATCAAAGTGGGCAATCAGACTACTATTAATGTCTCTTTGGAAGAAGCTACTTCCAGTCTGGAAGAGGTAGTGGTTGTGGCATACGGTGCTCAGAAGAAAGTGACGATGACCGGATCGGTAGCTTCGGTGAATATAGGAAGCCTGAAAACTCCAGTTGCCAATCTTAGCAATGCTTTGCAAGGTAAGGTTGCAGGTATTATTTCCGTACAGTCCAGTGGTGAACCGGGATATGATAACTCGACCTTTACAATTCGTGGAATCGGTACTTTCACGGGAAATACATCTCCATTGGTAATTGTAGACGGTGTGCAGCGTGACGATGTGAACTCCACTTATGGAGGTGCTTACAACAATATTGACCCGGAAGATATCGTTAGCATCTCTCTCTTGAAAGATGCTTCTGCTACTGCTGTATATGGTGCGAAAGGTGCTAACGGTGTGATGATTATTACTACTAAACGCGGGTCGGTAGGTAAGCCTAAAATCTCCATAAAGGCAGAAACGGGTTTTACCAACTTCACTAAAGTTCCGGAGATGTTGAGTGGTGTTGATTATATGATGTTATATAATGAAAGTCGTCGAAATTCGGGACTGAGTGAGGTATATTCCCGTGAACAGATATTAAAAACCGAGAGCGGACTGGATCCTTACTTATATCCGAATGTGGATTGGATCGATAAGATTTATAAGAATGTTTCATCTGTATCTAATGTCAACCTGAATATTAGTGGTGGTAGCGACTTGGTTCGATACTACTTGTCCGCTTCTTTCTATAACCAGGGAGGACAATATAATGTAAAGAAGGAAAACGGGTATGACCCGAACCTGAATTATAAGCGTTATGATTTCCGTAGTAACGTAGACGTGAACATTACAAAAACTACTTTATTACAGATGAACCTGTCGGCTATTATGACAGATTCGCGTTATCCGGGTATCGCTTCCAACAAACTATGGTATGAAGCTTTCTCAACTTCACCGGTTGCTTTTCCTGTTCGCTATCCGGACGGGCGTTGGGCAGGTCCTCCGGCCAATGCTGGTTCCAATCCGATGAACGAAGTGCAGAACAGCGGTTACACTGATACTTTCCGTCCGGCTTTGCAATCGGTATTTACGGTCAACCAAAAATTAGATTTCATAACCAAAGGACTTTCGGCTTATGCTCGTTTCTCTTTTGACAGTTATAGTGAATTCAATAATAAGCGTACCGGAGGGGTAGACTTATGGTATACCAACCAGCGTGACGGAAACGGAGAACTTGTCTTTGGTAAACCGATCAAGGAAGGTTCTGATGAACTTTATTATGAACATAGCGATACGGGAGAAAGAGTTATTTATACTGAAGCCAATATCTCATATGATCGCACTTTCGGTCATCATAACGTAAATGGAATGGTGCTTTATAATATGCGTAACCGTATGATTGCTACTGCCGGAAGTGCCATTGCTTCTATTCCATATCGTAATCAGGCGATTGCTGCCCGTTTCGGCTACGGATATAAAGAACGCTATTTAGCAGAGGTGAACGGTTCTTACACCGGTTCGGAGAACTTTGCTCCCGGACATCGTTTCGGTTTCTTCCCGGCTGCTTCTGTGGGTTGGGTCATTTCAAACGAACCGTTTTTCAAGAATATGACTCGTACGGTAGACTTGTTGAAATTGCGTGCTTCTTATGGTATCGTAGGTAATGATAACATTGGTGGTACAGGAGACCGTTTTGCTTATTTTACTCAGTTCGGAAGCGGAAACAGCTATGGATTCGGACCGAACGGAAATCTCGTATACGGTATTAGAGAGACGCTGCTGGGGTCGGACAAACTGACTTGGGAGAAATCTTATAAGACAAATATTGGTTTGGAAATGATGCTTTGGGGTAAATTGAACTTGACATTGGATTATTATTGGGAAAGACGTAAGGATATTCTGATTCAACGTTCTTCTTTGCCGAGCATGGCAGGCTTTGACGCCTCTATCTATGCCAATATGGGTGAAATGGATAATAAAGGAGTAGATGCGAATTTGGAATACCAGACCCGTATCGGTAACAAAGTAGGGTTGCGTTTATTTGGTAATCTGACTTATAGCAAGAATAAGATTGTGTTCCGTGACGAACCGGCTATGCAATACGCTTATCAAAAGAGTGAAGGTACCCGTTATGGCGAGTTCTATGGATATATAGCCGAAGGTTATTTCCAGAGTGAGGAAGAAATCAAAAAGAGTCCGAGACAGATGCGTGAACTGGCACCTGGTGACATCAAGTATAAAGACTTGAACGATGATGGTGTGATTGACGCTAATGACCAATGTTATTTGGGCAAGTCCTGGTTCCCTTCTTGGTCATACGGTATGGGCTTTAATATCAACTATCATAACTTTGACTTGGCTCTCTTCTTCCAGGGAGTGTCGGATGTATCTATTATGGCCAATGGTGGTTCTATTGATACCGGCAACGGTGACTGGGGAGCAAGTGGAGTCGGTATTGTACCTTTCACCGGCATGGGACTGAATCCCAGCAATGTCATCACCAAAGCATTAGATCGCTGGACGGCGGACAATCCTCGTGCAGATGCATGGTATCCGCGTATGACAGCTAATGCAACAACAAATGACAACAACTATGTGAATAGTACGCATTGGTTGAAAGATGGCAGTTATCTACGTTTGAAACAAGCCTCGCTCGGATATACGCTTGAGAACAAGAAACTAATGGATAAAGGAATAGAATACCTTTATTTCTATCTGTCCGGACAAAACTTGCTGACATTCTCTAAATTCAAGTTATGGGATCCGGAACTTGGTTCTAATGGGGCAAAGTATCCGTTATCGCGTATGGTGACATTGGGAATGAGAGTTTCGTTTTAATCTAATAAAGCAATGAAAACAATGAAAAAAATATTTAGCCGTATATTGGCTGTCGGGCTGTTGTCCGCCGGCATTATAGGAGTCTCTTCTTGTGATTATTTGGACCAGAAACCGGAGAACCTGAAAACTACGGATATGATTTGGGAAACCCGTGTGGAGGCGGAAGCTTATTTATATAACATTTACGGATATATTTGGCTGTCTACTGATGATCCGGTTGTGTTCGGTTTTGCTGATGAAACCTCCTGTGTCTTTTCTAATACGAATGTCCGTAATATGGTAGAAGGCAATTGGGGACCTTCCAATACATTGGGTGATAATAAATGGAGTGCTGCTTATCGAGGTATTCAGAAAGCGCTTGTATTCGAGCAAAACATCGACCGTGTTCCGGAAGGTGTGTTAAGTACTGATTTGAAGACTCAGTATAAGGCGGAATCACGTTTCTTGCGTGGTTGGTTCTATTGGAATCTGTTGCGTCTGTATGGACCGTTTGTTATTTTCGAGAAACCTGCCGAGCAAGACGAAGATTTCAATAATTATGTTCGCCGTCCATTTGACGAATGTGTGGAGTATGTCTGTGGCTTGATGGAATCAACATTGAATGTACTGCCGGATGTATGGACCTCAACAGCTTATCTGGGACGTCCTACGAGGGGGGCTGCTTTGGCGGTGATTTCACAAGCTCGTTTGTTGGCAGCCAGTGAACTCTGGAATGGAAATCCCCGTTTCAAGGATTTCAAGAATAAGGACGGAGAATTGTTGGCACCACAGACCAAAGATCAGGAAAAGTGGCGAATTGCTGCTGAAGCCGCCGAAGATGTGATTGATCTAGGCATTTATCATCTTTATCACAATACAGAAAGCGGTGATAGAGAATTTGACCCGTATCTGTCTTTCCGCGAACTGTTCATGTCCGGCAATCATGCTGAAGTTATATTTGCTACTCATAAATCTGGAGACTGGCAGTGGGGATATGATAAACGTTGTAACCCGAAGAATGGCGGATATAGCATGCAGAATGCAACGCAGAATATCGTAGATGCTTTTTTGACTCGTGACGGACTGGATATCAATGATGACGAGAATTATTCGGAAGAAGGATTTGCGCAGAAAGATGATCCGGACGAATACGGAAAAGTCCGTAATGAGATTAACCGGGGATACCGTAAAGGAGAATCGAATATGTACGTTGATCGTGAACCTCGTTTCTATGCTTCCGTACATTATAACGGACGTCCGGTGCTCTCTGCCATAACTGTTGACGACCGCAATTATTTTTCTTCCGACAAGAATAAAGATGGATTCGGAAGAGCTGAATATTACTATTCCGGTTCATCGGGAGCGGGAACGCAGATGACCGACTTCACCGGGTATAATGTAGCCAAGAAAGTAAGTACCTCTTCCAGTATCCGTAACGATCAGGCAGTATACCGCCCGTATATTCATATTCGTTATGCCGAAATATTATTGAACTATATGGAAGCGATGAACGAATACAATCCGGAAGATCCCAAGATTATCACTTATTTTAATGAGATTCGTGAACGTGCCGGTATTCCGAATATTACGGTTACCTATCCTCAGGATTTGGGTGATAAAGAAAAAATGCGTGAATGGATTCTTCGCGAACGTCAGATTGAACTGGCATTTGAAGGCGACCGTTTCTGGACGCTTGCGCGCCGGTTACTTTATGAGAAAGAAGAGAATCGCAAGATTTATCGTATGAATGTACTTGCTGACGATCAGGGACAAGGATTTGCTTTTGAAGGTTTCTATGAACGCAAGTTGTTGCAGACCAGATATTGGGATAATAAGATGTATTTGTACCCGATTGCTCAGACAGAGATTGACCGTGGACGTGGCTTGGTTCAGAATCCGGGTTGGTAGAATTTTCCTGAAAAATATAAAACTAATAAGATAGCATAATGAAAACAATTTCATACTATATATCTATGGTTGTTATTTTGGCAGCAACCATTTTCACCGGCTGTACGGACGATGATGAAAAGTCGTTGTCACCTCGTGCCGGAGAACTTTCTATCTATGATTTTGCTCCGAATACAGGAAAAGGAGGTACGCAGTTATTGATAAACGGCGAACAGTTTCCTTTGGATGCAACTTCTATCAGTGTGAGTATTAATGAAGTACAATTATCTATTCTGCGTTCCAATGAAGAGCAGTTATTGGTGGAAGTTCCGGATAATGAAGCAATAGGAACGGCTCCTATTGTCATTAAGACAAATGGGAAGACAACTCAATCGGAAGTGAACTTTATTTTTCAGAAAACAGCCATTACAGGTTACTCTCCTGCTTATGGAAAGGTTGGGACAAAGGTACGTATCTATGTAGAGAACTTACCGACGGAAATCAAGAATCCGTCCGCTACCTACAATGGGCTAGCTGCTGATTGTACAGTTGAAGAAGGATATTTCCTGGTGACTATTCCGGAAACAGACTTCGGATCATATCCTATTGTAATCAGTTTTAACGGAAGAACTCTTACTACGGGAGATTTTGAATATAAAGAACTCGTGTTCGAGCGTACAGTTACCACTCTGCCGGGAAGTTCCGAATTTAATATTATGGATGGGCAACCCCGCCGGGGTGGTATCGCAACCGATAACAATGGAAATGTTTATTTGACGGATATAGGTAATTTGCGCGTACGTAAAATTGCTCCTGACGGTACTGTCACGGAAATGGCGGGTACAGGAACGGCAGATGATGTTGACTGGGGACTTAACTGGCGCTTTGACAATGGTGGTGCAGGTTCGTATAATGCCGTAGTACGTCCTACTGACTTGAAGATTGACAGTAAAGGGAATATGTATGTTTGTGACGACTGGACGGCTGCAACTGTACGTTTTGAACCCGATGGCAAAGCACATTATCTAGGGTGGCAGGTAGCTGTCAGTCTGGCTATTGATGAGGCAAGCAATCGTCTTTACAGTATGACTGCAAATGGAGATATTCTTCTTAAAGATCTGGATGATTACGGTGGTTCTCCAAGTAGTCATGGCACTGTAATAATTACTGGTGATGGAAATCCCGGTGGCATGGATATAGATAAAAGTACAGGAGATCTCTACATTACTAATGTCGGAACCAACCAGATTATTAAATATGTTAAGGATAGCTGGGATACACCTATTGTAATAGCTGGTACCGGCAAAAGCGGATATGCTGATGGCCCGGTTAATGAAGCGACCTTTACTTCTCCGTGGGGAATAGCAGTTACGGCAGACGGTAATATCTTGGTAGCAGGTAATGGTACAGCAGAAGCTTCGACAGTTAGTGCCGACCAAAGTATTCGGTATATAGACCAGAAAACGGGAATGGTTACCACATTTGCCGGTTCCGGAACTTCCGGAAATACGGATAGCAGCTTTGAAGTGCTTTCTTATGCAGGTGTCAATTCAGCGCTTGAAAGCCTGCCAGCCGCCTTTGGTGCGCCTTCTTCTGTCTGTGTCGATAAGGACGGTACGGTATATGTATTAGACCGGCGGAATAATTGTGTAAAGAAAATAACAACCGTAGAAAAATGATAAGTCTTATGAAACTGAACACTATTCAATATATAATTTTGATTTTACTGATAGGCAGTGTAAATCTATTTAGCAGTTGTAAAGACGATGACGGGCACGATGCTGGTAGTCCGGTAGTTGTGAATCGTTTTTATCCGACTAGCGGTAGTGCCGGAACGGAAATTCTGATTACCGGAAAGAATTTTTCTGAGAATCCGGAAGATATCTCGGTAACTTTAGGAAACATTCCTTTGAAAGTGCTTAATTGCAGTATGAACAACATTCTGGCTATCGTCCCTCCTAAATTGGGGGACGGAGAGCTTACTATTACTATTGCCAACCGGGAACCCGTTCGTACTATCGAGAAGTTTACTTATTCATTCTCTGCGGTAGTCACTACGTTGGCAGGTAGTGCCAATGGCGAACCGGGATATCAGGATGGAGTTGGAAGTGAGGCACTGTTTTTCTTTGACGCTGCCAAAGCAGAGCCGGCAGAAGACTGGAAGAAAGGTTCTGTTTGCGTAGATGATGACGGAAATGTGTATGTAGGCGACTGCGTCAACTACTGTGTCCGTAAGATTACTCCTGACGGAACTGTCACGACTTTGGCAGGACTGGCCGGAAATAAAGGTTGCATTGACGGAACAGGAGTACAGGCACGCTTTAACGGACTTTACGGAATGGATTGCGATGCGGAAGGAAATATAATTCTGACCGATGTGTTCGAATGGAAAATCAGGAAAATAACACCTGAAGGAGTGACAACTACACTTGGAGAAACAGACTTTGAACCTTGGTTCCTGACCGTAGATAAACGCAATGGAGATATTTTTGTATCGTCTAGCAGTGGTATTTACAAATGGACGGCAGAGGGATCTACCCAGATAACTACCGGTAATTTTAGAGGGATTGTTGTGGATAAGGAAGGTAATTTGTATGCAGCCGACCAGATTCTGAATGGCATTGTAAAATTCAAAGCTGGTACTTGGGAAGCAGAGAATTTGATAGGTAAAGGAACATCGGGCTATCTGAACGGATCTTTTGAGGATGCACTCTTTACATTCCCGTCTGATTTGGCTATTGATTCGAACGGTGATATCTACGTAGCTGGTAATGGTGCGTGGGACGGTGGAGAGAATCTTGACCAAAGTATTCGCCTGCTCGATATGACAAACAGAGTGGTACGCTTGGTTGCAGGTGGCACTCAGGCAGGATATGTGGATGCTAATGCCGGCTCTGCCGCTTTCTCAGGACCTCAGGACCTTGCCGTAGATAAAAATGGTGTGATTTATGTCTACGATAAGAAAAATAATGTGATAAGGAAGATAGTTTATGAATAATTAAGGGGGAATGAGGCGGGGAGGAGTGCTTCTGCATCTTTAAGCCGCCTCTTCTGTTTTTCAGTTTTTAATAGGGTATTTAAAAGAAGTACAAATGAGAAAGAAAATGATTCTATTGGCTCTTACCTTGTTCATCGGGCTTAGCGCGTGTGGCAACGATGATAAGGAACTACCGGATGAACCGGGAAAAGAACAAGGTGGAAATGGAGGGGATGAACCGGAAAATCCTGATAACCCTTCCGGCAATGAACCGGTAAGCTGGTATGTGGCTACCACAGGCAACGATGGAAACAGTGGTACTTTGGACAGTCCTCTGAAAAGTATTTCAAAGGCATTGTTGCGTGTCAATCCCGGTGATACGATTTTTCTCCGGGAGGGTGCATACCATGAGTTTGTCACTCCTACTCGTTCAGGGGAAAAAGGTAAACTGATAACATTAAAAAGTTATCCGGGCGAAACTGCTAAGATTGATGGGACCGGAATGACGATCAAAGGTTGGTTCAGTGCATTGGTGCAACTGAAAAGTGTCCAATATATGACTTTTGAAAACCTGCATATCTGCAATGCTACGAATTCGGATGTTAATACCGACCCGGAAGGGGTATATATCAATGGAGTGTCAAGAGACATCACTTTCCGTAACTGTAAGGTTTATAATATAAAAAGTACTTGTCTTGCAGGACATAACAACGGTGACTGGCGTAGTGCGCATGCGTTTCTAGTCATAGGAGATGATAACGGCACACCGATACGTAATCTGACAATTGAAAAATGCGAAATCTACGATATGCATACCGGAACCAGTGAAACGCTGACTATTGCCGGGAATGTTGACGGTTTTACCATACAGGATTGCGAAGTACATGATGTCGAGAATATCGGTATTATTGTGGCCGGAGGAGACAACTTGAATGCAGGTGGTAATATATCCGTAAATTATGCGCGTAACGGAGTGGTGAGACGAAACAAGGTATATCGGTGCTCTCATCAGGTCTCAAAGGATTTTTGGGAAGGTGTTTATAATAATCCTGCCGCTTATGGGGCGATTGGAATCTATGTTTGCGGAGGTGCAAGTACTATTATCGAGCAGAATATCGTGTGGGAATGTGACCGTGCTATCGGTTTGGTTAGCGAGAGTAATGTGCTGGCTACCAAAGATTGTATTGTGCGTAATAATTTTGTTTACAACAACTATCGTACGGGAATTTACCTGGGCGATTATATCGGATACACGGTAGGAGGTACGTCCGGATGTTATGTTGTAAATAACACGCTCTATCACAATAACCTGGTTGGCGGTGCGTTGAACGGAAGCAATAATTCGGAAAATATCAATGATGAAAAGGATAGCGAGGGTGAGATTCGCCTGGCTGAGAATTGTACTAATAATACAATAATGAACAACCTCATTTATGCTGTGACCGATAGGGATATTTTTGTCCGTAAATACACCCGGTCCGGTAGCAAGAACAAAATCGGCTACAATCTCTATTATTCTCCGACTTCTGCCAATCACAAGTGGTTTTGGGATGGTGTAGAATATACGAATTTCTCTTCATGGCAGAAAGCCAGCGGAGATGAGAATTCGCTTTATAATGTCGATCCGAAATTGGTGAGCCTTGACATATCCGCTCCTGATTTGCACTTACAATCAGGATCGCCCGCTAAGAACGCCGGTTATTTCATTGCCGCCTATTTCGTAGGTAGCTATGATATTGATGGTAATGCACGTTACAATGGAACAAATATCAGCATAGGAGCCGATCAGTAATAAAACAGATTATAGATTAAATTCAAAGATATTCAATTAAAGCCAAATAGAAATGAGAAAAAGTTTTTGTTCGCTCATAAGCTTTCTTCTATTTAGCTTGTTAGCATGCGGAGCTGCTTCTGCCCATTGGTATGTGGCTCCGACTGGTAATGATGCGAATAATGGAAGTAAAAGAAAACCTTTAAAAACAATAGCCGCAGCACTGCAGCGTGTCAATCCTGGTGATACCGTTTTCTTGCGGGAGGGATCATACGGAGAGTTTGTCGTTCCGACACGTTCAGGAAAACCCGGCAAGATGATAACGTTGAAAAGTTATCCTGGTGAAATTGCTAAAATAGACGGTTCCGACCTGTATATCAAAGGATGGGGCAATGCACTGGTACAGGTCAATAATATAGACTATATGCAATTTGAGAACTTGCATATCTGCCATGCCCACGATTCGGAGAACAACACAGATCCGGAAGGAATTTATATAACCGGAACGTCCGGTAACATAACATTCCGGGGATGCAAAGTATATGATATAAAGAATGACTGCCCGTTAGTTGACGCAAAAGGTGACTGGCGCAGCGCGCACGCAATTCTGGTCTTAGGTACGGATGACAACACGCCAATTCGCAACCTGCTGATAGAGAAGTGTGAAATCTTCGAAATTCATAGCGGCACAAGTGAAGCCTTTACATTGGCAGGCAATGTGGTCGACTTCACCATTCAGGACAATGAAGTACACGATGTGGAGAATATCGGTATCATCATTGCGGGAGGAGATAATCTGAACCCCAAAGGCGATATTTCGGTCAATTATGCACGCAACGGGGTAGTGCGTCGCAATAAAGTATACCGTTGTACACACGAAAAATCGCAGGACTATTGGAGCCAGTCCGTATCCAATGGCGGCGCGATCGGTATATACCTGTGCGGCAACGGAAACACGATTGTAGAGCAGAATGAGGTTTTCGAATGTGACCGTGGTATCGGGCTTTGCAGTGAAAGTTACAAGTTGCAGACCAAGGACTGTATCGTACGTGATAATTTTGTGTACAACAACTTCCGTACCGGTATCTATATGGGAGCTTATCTCGGTTTCGACGGACTAAGTACCAAAAACTGTTATGTTGTGAACAACACTCTGTTCAATAACAACCTCAAAGGCGGCCAACTGGACGGCACGAATAATTATCTCAAAGTGAATGATCGGGATAACAGCAGCGAAGGGGAAATCCGTCTTTCCGAGTTGTGTGAAGAGAATGTAATCGCCAATAATATCATTTATGCCGTATCCGACCGGGATATCTTTATCCGCAAATACACGACTTCGGGAAAGAATAATTATATCGGTGGCAATATCTATTTCTCACCCACGAAGAAGAACCATAAATGGATATGGGATGGTAAGGAGTACACCGACTTTTCCGCCTGGCAGGCTGTAAGTGGTGATAAGACATCAGTGTTCGATGTAGATCCACTATTGAAAAGTACCCGGCTACAACAACCTGACTTACATTTGAAATCCTCTTCGCCGGCGATAGGGACAGGACTCATATTTCAGGGCTATGTCCGGGGAATGTTCGACGTTGACGGCGATAAGCGTTGTGATAATCATCGTATTAACATAGGTGCAGATCAATAAAGTGTCCGCCTTTTCACTAGTTTAAATATACAAACCATGAAAATACTAAAACAATTCTTTTCTGTTCTTTTCGTGCTGCTGTGTGTAGTAGGCACTGGCTATGCCGCTACGTTCGATGGCGTACGCGAACTTGTGTCCCGCCGTGCCCCATGGCTGGGAAAACATATTCAATTCAAGGAAATTGCGTCTTCGGACGGTGATTGTTTCATATTGCAGACTGTCGGCAAGAAATTGGTGGTACAGATCGGAAG
>ERZ810506.413-NODE-413-length-14229-cov-6.20213_pt1 | contig 14229 bp, 12 predicted proteins | sample MGYA00520267_ERZ810506 | MGnify/ENA primary metagenome ERZ810506 (study PRJEB31588, sample SAMN03398949) | human gut metagenome | study: EMG produced TPA metagenomics assembly of the PRJNA231909 data set (A prospective, longitudinal analysis of the... | reverse complement strand
CGTCACCAGTTCGGTTGCGGTCTCGATATACAGGTTGTTCATGCTCATCGCGGCGACAATGCCCTGTGGATTGTCGCTGATGGCTTTCTTCAACTTGCATAGCGAGATAAAAATCCTCACACCGTCATTGTACAGGTGGGTACAGGCTTTCAGCGAGGATGCGAAACCGCTTGCCGTTTTAAGGTAGCTGTTGTATTTCTTCTCCCACTGGCGCATCTGCTCGAACTCTGCGGCAATGGTGTTCTGCAAAAGGGCGGTTTTCTTCTGCCCGTCCATCTGGTCTTTGACTTTGCCGAGAATCAATTCGTTGCCTTCTGCCAATGCCACATATTCCAACGGGTTGGTCGTGACAATCTGCGCCTTCGCCGTGACAGACAAGATGATGCCGAATAGGAGCATCGCTATTTTAGTGATTGGTGATCTCATAGATTCCTTTTCGTTGTTTGTTAAACTCTACACGATCTCTGATAATATCCACGATATTGATTCGTTTGGGCAGACCTGTCAATTCCAACTTGGGCGTGGTCCTGTCCATAGACAACACCGTGACAGTCTTTAGCCCGAAAATCTGCTGCAACAAGCTCTGCTGTTCGTGGAAGTCCACCACACGGTACAATTCGATGTAACCGATACTGCGTTGGAACACGCCATGCTCGGCAGTCAGCTGTTCGCTACCGACGTGATAGCGTATGCGTTTCAGGTGTATAAGCCGGTAAATCAAAATGAGGGAAAGGAGAACGGCAAAGAGGGTGGCGATAGATGCAAGTGGGGCGTTCTCCATTCCTCCATAGACCAGTCCCACGGGACAAAGCAACAGCAAGGGCAGTTCGTCAATGAAGAACTGTGCCGTTTGCGGTCGTAGCGAAATCTCTCTGTATATCGGTTGTTGCATGGCTCTTATCTGTGTATATTTGGTTGTCGGTGTTCTTCTTCCTTGTCGGTTGCATACCCTGTGGTGCCGAGTGGTGCTCCCAATGGGATAATCGCGTCCTTGATGCTGTCAAGGTATTTCTCGCTTGTCTTGCCAAGCAGGGCATCGTTCCAGTCCTTGTAAAAGGGCATCAAGGGAAATACTTTTATACGGTCGGAATTGATGTGCATGGATTCCGCTATGGCTTGGAACTTCTTCACGAACTCACGCCCGGCTCTGTCGTTGTCGAAACACAAGTAGTGGTTTATATCCGGAGTGACGGAAAGCATACCGCGAATCTGCATATCGGTGGGAGTGCCGCCCGTGGAGACGAACACGCTTTTCTTGGAAAGGTCTGGGTTGTCCCGAAAACCATTCCTGTGTATCTGGTAGAAAGCCATTGCGTCGTAGGCACTTTCAAACCACGCAACGCCGCCTGCCTTTTGTAAAGGTTCATCGCTGAAATTGGCTATCCACAAGCCCTCGCTGCTGTTGCTGCCCTCGGCTTTGCCCTTGTAACTTCCGCTACCGTCCATCTTGGGACGGCCGCGTTCCTCCAGTCCTGCAATCTTGTCCGGCTCTTTGGGAAGTACCAGCGGAAAGGCAAGGTTGGCATACGCCAAACCGTCTGAACGGTGTCTGGTAGCCAGAAAGAAATGGTCGGCAAAAGCCCGTTGTGTGAAGATGTCGATGCCACGGTTCTTGAAGTAGGGGTAAAAACGTTTGTGGGTCTCCCGGTCGTTTACGTCAAAACGGTGGATGTCGTAATCATCCAGCCTGAACGGAGTGTTCTCCCGTCTGGGTTGGATGATGTGCAAAGGTCTGTCATTGATGGGTTGGTTCAACAGCCTGTTGCAGACAAGGTTGACCAACCTGTCGGGAGAGACGCCGTTACGGTGTTCCGCAAACTTCTCAGGGAATGCCTTGATAAAGGATATGATATTATAGAGCTTTTGCTGTGGTGGCTGGAAACAGCATTTGCCGTTCGGTGTGACGATGAACTTGTCACCCCGAATGCGTGTACCGTTACTGTCCGTACGGATATAGGACGGATAACGCAAGCCGTCACGCTTGTTCAGGTGATAGCCTGCGTCCATCAGTATATCCTGAATGTCCAGCCGTTGCAGGAAGTCATCGTATGTCAGTTCTCCGTTTGCCATTTCCGTGTTCCTTTTATTCCTTAAAATCCTCTGCGCATCTCTGCCACCTCCTTGTTCATCTGCGCTTCAAAGTTCCTTGCAGCCACATCCATCGGCGAGTCCACTCCCGGCTTGAAATAAGGACGGGGTGCGGAACTGAAACGCTCTCCGTAAAATTCCGGACAGGGATGGTGCAGCCCGTGGGCGACATCCGACAGCACTACCGCACCTGCGGCAAGTGCGGCGAATATCTTCGTCCCCAATCCGCTGCTCATTTCGGGACGGGTCTTCATATCCACTTCGTTGAATATCTTGGAAAAGAGCTTCATGCGGTGGTAGTCATCGACTGCCAGGAACTTGTCGTACTGTTTCTGGCTGATTTCATGGGTGATGGGTTCTCCGTTGATAATGGCGGTCATCTTGTATTTGCCCTCTGTTTCTGCTGGTTGTACGGCGATGGCTTCCACTTCCACCTCACGTCCGTGTTCTCCTTCCCGGTACCAGCCTTTGTTTTCGTTGATGTATGACAAGTCCCGTCCGTCAATCAAGGCTCCTTCTTGTGGTTCTCTGATGATATGTTCGTCTTCTTGCAGTACGGTCTGTTCGGCAGAGTGCGGTGCAAGGCTGTTATCGGATTCCAAGGGCAGGAGCAAGTCCTGTTCCTGTCGGTTACGCATATCCAGATCCTGCTCCACTTCGGGATGCAGGGCAATGCTGATGCGCTCCTTGTTGTTCAGTGATTCCAATGTGACTTTATCGGAATAGTCATTTTGAATGACATTGTTCAGAATCTCCAGGCGTTTCTCAACCGGATGCTCTTCAATGGAATTAGATACCAGTGCGGATAATTCCTCTTCTGTCAGGTCATAGACCATATCGGCACAGACTTTCTCCGACTGGACGGTCAGAGTCCCGGCTTCCGTATCCACGATGATGCCGTGTGACGAAAGGCATTCCTGCCATTTCTCATTGGAGAAATAGACGGGTGAGGTAATCAGCTCCTTGTAAGGTTTTGCCGGTTCTTCGCTTCTTGGCTTGTTTACCATCGGGGTGATGACTGCCTGCAAATCCTGCAAGACATCCTGCCGGACTGGCTGTACCTGCTCTTGTGGCTGCCGATGTCCTTTGTAGTAGAATCCGTAACCGCCGGATTGCATCTCACCGGGTTTCATTCGTCCGTCCGGGCGTTCTGCCACCATAGGCGTACCTGCATAGAAAAGCCGGCCGCCGACCCTGCGCAAGTGATGGCCTTCCTGCTGTCTGGGAGTCCATCCGAGGAAAGGGGGCGGCATACCGTACCTGCCGACCCTGCCATACTCACCGATGCCGATACGGTAGCCGTGCAGCCCCATAGCCACCCTGCCGTTGGCATTACGGGCATGGACAAAGTTGCGTGGCAGCTCAAAGTCATTCTTTACTATCTCCGTAAAGGTGTTGTATGCCTTTTTGTTGGCATGGTTCGTTCCCCAGTCGGTCAGGGCCTGCATCTGCTGCCTGCTGATGGGGTATCGTAACAGTGGGGAATCGTGCCCCTGTACTACCAGCAGGTAGCTGTCACCCACAGGTACGACATGGGCTTGCATACCGTTGCGCATCAAAAGAGCACGCATTTCGGGTTGCAAGTCCGGTCTCATCGGGTTTGTGTTGGTTCGTATTGCCATAGTCCGTGTTTATGCTTCACCGCTTTCCATGGCGGCTTCTAATTGTTCACTCTTGTAGTGGACGAATTGCTCGGCGGCCGCATCGTCAATCATGAGCGAGTGCGCCTTGCAGTATTCCACCAGTTCATCCTGCCATTCGGCAGAAAAGTGGTTGACGTAATCCAGCCAGCCGTATTCTCCGCACTCCATCTTCTCGATGAGCACTTCTTCGGGATAATAGGTGTTGTGTGCCATAATTACAGTGTTTGAAAGGTTTTACTTGTGAAGTCCTGCCCCCATATTGCGTTGGGCACTCTTTTTCTGTTCGTTCCAGAGTTCTTCCGTGTATTGCTCTTCAGGAATATAATCGAGATTGCCGTCATCGTCCATCATCCAGCAACCGTAACAGCCGAAGGTGTATTTATCCCATTCTCTTTTGGTCTGCTCGCTCCATTTCTTGGCGTCTCCCTGGCAGAAGCGGATGCCGTTCTTCTCGTTAAGGTCAATGCCGACCGTAACCGGTTCGTCTTCCATCACGAAGGTCAAAGGTTCTCCTTGCTGCATCACCTTGATTTCGGCATTGCTGAGTTTCAGTTCTTCTGCCATCACCTGGAGGTTCCGGGCGATGACCTGCGTGGGGACGGACATGACCTGATTGGTCTCGGTGTCGATCTGCACGAATGCTTTTGTCTTTCGCCCGTCAGCCGTTACCGTGTCGGCAAGAATGACTTTGCCGGAACGGAGCTGCTTCTGTTGATCCTCGCTGTATTTCTCCAATGAGGATTTCTTCAGCACCGGGTAGAACACGACATCGGCTTCTCCGTTTTCCTTGCGCACGAAAGCGAATCGGCTGCGGTCGGTGACCGTGTTTCCGTTATCATCGTTTACCTTGATGGGAAGTACAGGCGAGTGCCTGCCGCGGCTGAGTTCTTCCAAAATACGCATAGGAAGGTCTTCAATCATTTCCCGTGTGAGTCCGAACTGCGAGAGGGTTTCGTAAGGCAGTTCCTCAAATTCAAATCGTACTTGCTTCATACTTTAATATAATATTTTGATTATACTTTGACAAAGGTATATACTATTGTTCATACTTCAATTAGCGTAGTTCTAAATAGCCTGATTATTTGTGTTTATTTATGCTTTAAGTATGATTGTAATGCAGTATTCATACTCTAAACTTATTTAATGTTATATTTTGGAGGTAAATCAAGACATCTTTTGGCACGGTCGGAGAACTGTTCCTACATTTGCATCTATGAGTAATACACGAATCGTTATAGCCCTTCTTTTGTTATTATCCGGGAACCATGTGAAAGCGCAGTTCAACACGGTTTCCTGTCCGGGTAATCGCTATAAAGTCACTGTTGAAAATCCCACCCGGACGACAAACGAAACAGAGGTGACACCCGAAAGCATCACCTCTGAAAATGAAAAGTCCGTACCCGACAAGGTTTCATTGTCAAGTGCAGACACAAAAAAGAAAGAGCAGGTAGCACGCTATCTAAGCGTATGCTATCCGCTCTCGCATATCAAGATAAATTCGCCTTACGGTTATCGGAAAGACCCATTCACAGGGAAGAGGAAGTTTCATAACGGCATTGATCTGTACGCCCGAAATGCCGAGGTATATGCCATGTTGCAGGGGCAGGTGATTGCTGTAGGACAGGATAATGTGTCTGGAAAGTATGTCACGCTCCAGCATGGAAACTTCACGGTCAGTTATTGTCACCTGTCTCAAATCTCCGTATCACAAGGGCAGGACGTTCTGCCGGGTGATGTTGTTGGGATTACAGGTAATACGGGGCGCAGCACCGGGGAACATCTGCATATCACCTGTAAATACAAAGGATACGTAATCAATCCCTCAATTATATTTAACGTGATTTCGTTATACTTCGGTTAATGTTCGTTGCGGGCGGAACATTTCCGCCCGCAACGGCTTACTGCTTCCTCAAGGTAGGCAATGCTCCTTTAAGTTCGTAACGCCATTCTGAGCCTGCGTTCTGCAAGGCGGTGTTCATGGCATCAACGGCTTTCTGCCAGGTAACGTCAGTGCCGTCCACCTTCGTGGCTTCGGTGACGATGCCTTCCTTATTGTAGCCGATGCCTTGTTCCTTATTATTCTTCCAATAGCAGGCGATCGCGGTGGCATATTTATATCCAAACAAGCCGCCGATATGCACATTGCCAGTGCTGCTACCCTTACTATTTACGTTGCCCGTGGCATAGCAGGCAAGGACGCTGTTTCCTCCTTTGAATCCCACCACACCGCCGCCAGAGATATCCTTACCGGGGTATATTTCTAAGGTCACGTTGCCCGTGGCATAGCAAGCGGTCATGCTGCCCCAGCTTTCTCCTGCCACACCGCCGACATTGACAGTTCCCTTCACTGTGGCGGAGGAGCTGCATCCGGTCATGGAACCGCTCGTTTGCTTACCCACCACACCGCCGACGTACACCTCGCCGTTGACGCTGCCCGATACCGAGCAGTTTTCAATGGTGCCCCAGCTATTTCCTACCACGCCGCCGGCAAAGCCCGAACTGTGATTGTTTGTTATCTGTACGCCCTCCATCACCACGTTCTTCACCGTACCAGCACTATTGAGCCAGCCGAACAAACCCGCATATTTGTCATATGTCGTAACGGTCAGCCCCGTGATGGTATGGCCGCCGCCGTCGAAAGTGCCTTTGTATGAGTTGTCGTAGTTTGTGCCTATCGGCGTCCAGTCTTTGCCTGTGAGGTCAATGTTTTTGTCGAGGGTAATGTTAATGTCGGTCTTACCTCCGTTCACTAATTCGGCTACATTCATCAAGCCATCGGCGGAGGTCACGGTGTAGCTGCCGTCGCTCTCTATGGTATAGCCCAGGTCTTTTGCCGCAGCGAGGGAGACGGTGTAGGTATATTCACCGCCCGCCTGCCAGTCGGTAGCATTCTTCATCTTATAAACGAAGGTCTTGCCGTTAGTGAAGGTGCAGACGATGAAGGTCGTGCCAGCTGCCACACTTTGCGGGGCTACAATGGCGGTGTAGGTGTTGCTGCCCTTGTCATACGGGACGATTATATCCGGGTTTTCGCCTTCGGTGGAGAGTCCCGTCAGCCGCACGGATGCCAGCCCCTCGGTGTAGTCCGTCAGAACGATGGTCACCCGCGCCGTGCGGTGGGTGAAGCGAAGCGTGGGGCTACCGTAGGTCACCGTCTGTCCGTCGGCTACGATGAGGTCGCTGCCCTCAAAGTCTTTCTGGGTACTTTGATTGGCTTTTACCTTTACCGCAGGTGGGGTTGTCTCGCCAGCGGTGTAGGGCCACCACGCCGTGACGGTGATGTCGTTGTGGTTGGTCCAGTAGTACGGGTCGGTGGAGGTCAGCGTGGCGCTGGTGGGGTCAGCGGTGGAGGGCGTCACGTTGTACGTCTTCACCGTGCCGTCCATCAGGACTGCCACGCTCTGCACACCCGTCCAATTGCCATCCGCTGGGGCACGGGTGCCGGCGGTGGCTGTCGCGGCGGGGTTCAGCCCCGTGGCGGTGAAGACGATGGGTGTGCCTTCCGCCCCTTCCGGTAGGAAGCCCGCTTCGTCCTGCGTGCAGGCCCCCAATAAGAGGGCGAGCGCTGCAAGTGCAAAAAATCTTGTCTTCATTATATCTGTTATTTTATTACTCTGGTTCTTTCCGTTGCGGGCGTAACTTTTCCCCCCGACGGTTTACTGCTTCCTCAAGGTGGGCAATGCTCCCTTAAGTTCGTAACGCCACTCTGAGCCTGCTTTCTGCAAGGCGGTGTTCATGGCATCAACGGCATTCTGCCAGGTAACGCCAGTGCCGTCCACCTTCGTGGCTTCGGGGGCGATGCCTTCCTTATTGTAGCCGATGCCTTGTTCATGATTGTTCTTCCAATAGCAGGCGGTCACGGTGGTGTAGTTTCCTCCCAAAAAGCCGCCGATATATACATTGCCAGTGCTACTACCCGTACTGGTTACGTTGCCCGTGGCATAGCAGGCAAGGACGCTGCTTTCTGCGTTGAATCCCACCAGACCGCCGCCAGCGATATTCTTTTTGGGGTCCATTTCTATGATCACGTTGCCTGTGGCATAGCAAGCGGCCATGGTGGCACCCGAATTCGTCTGACCTGCCACGCCGCCGACATCAACCATTCCCTTCACTGTGGCAGAGGAACTGCATCCGGTGATGGAACCGCCTATTTGAACACCCACCACACCGCCGACATACACCGTGCCGCTGACGCTGCCCGACACCGAGCAGTTTTCAATGGTGCCCCAGCCAGATCCTACCACGCCGCCAATACTGCCGCCATATATTTGATGGCTTGTTATCTGTACGCCCTCCATCACCACGTTCTTCACCGTACCAGCTCTATTGAGCCAGCCGAACAGACCCGCATATTCGTCATTTGTCGTAAAGGTCAGCCCCGTGATGGTATGGCCGCCGCCGTCGAAGGTGCCGGTGTATGAGTTATAAAAGTTTGTGCCTATCGGTGTCCAGTCTTTGCCCGTGAGGTCGATGTCGGCGGTGAGGGTGCAATTTATCGATCTGTCTTTTTGTGCGGCTTCGTTCCATGCCAGTAGGCCGTCGGCGTTATAGACCGTGTAGGTCTTGGTGTTGCTATCGTAGATGTAGCCCAACTCGGCTGCGCCACTCTCGCCGCCGCCGTCAGCCCAATCACCGATGGTGCAACCCTCTAATGTCAAGCCAGTGGCGTTCACCTTAACGGTATATTTATAGCGGCTACCCGCTTCTAATACGACGTTGTTCTGCGGACGGAAGTAGAAGGTGCCGCCGCCGAGTTTCACCTTGACGAACGGCTTGCCTGCCGCAACGGTCTGCGGGGCGGTCAGTGCCTCGTAGGTGTTGCCGCTTGCGTTGTAGGTCTTGATGGCGGTCGGGTTGCCGTTATCGGCGGACAGGCTCACGAGGCTCACCGTGGCACCAGCGACGCTCGTGAATCCCGTGCCGGGCTTCAGTTCGATTGTCACGCGTGCCGTGCGGTGGGTAAATTCAAGAGTCGGGTTGTTAAATTCCACCTTCCGGTTCTCAGCAGAGATGAAGTCGCTGTTCTGGAAGTCAGCCAATTTACTTTGGTCTTCGGCCACCTTCACGGCAGGCATCTGTGTGATGTCGGCCTTGTTGAAGGGCCACCATGCCGATACGGTAATCGGGTCGCGGCTGGTCCAGTAGTACGGGTCGTTCTCGCGTGAGAGCGTGGCACTCTTGAAATCGGTAGAAGCCGTTACGGTGTATTCCTTTACCGCATCGCCCATCTTGAGTGCCACGGAGGTGACGCCCTGCCAGTCGCCGTCCACAGCGGCACGGGTGGAAGGGGCTGCCAGCGGCGTTGTCTCTACGGACAATCCGGTGGCACGGATGACGACGGGGTATTCACCTTCGGGCAGCCGGTTATCGCCAGCAAGTTCGTCCTGCGTGCAGGCGGCGAGGGCGAACAGCAGTGCGGTGGCTGCGGGGATAAATAATCTATGTTTCATAATTCTTCATTCTAATCGATTAATTATTAAAATCTTACAGGTCAGCACCCACATCTCCACCGTCTATATCGTTCCACTTTGCAATGGTGGCTTCGCTGACTTCAAGGACTTTGTTGCGTACCTTGACGGTATAGGTATAGTTGTTGCCCGCCAGCAGTGCGCCATCGGGCATGGTGAGTGTGGCATGATATTCCTGACCTTTGTAATTCACAACCAACGGCAGGGATGCAACTGTCTGCGGGAAGAGGATGATCGATGACGTGAGATTGCCGTCTGCCAGATTCATGGTCAGTTCTCCGGTCTGTAGTCCGTTGTCTGCGGTGGCAATACCGTCGGCCGTGTTGAACGTACCGGTGAGTAACAATCCGTCCAGCGTGTAACGTTCAGGCTTGACCACGCTGAAATTCACGCCGTCGCCCGCCTCGAAGGTAAGGGTTATCTGGCTCATGCGGTGGTGGAAGGAGTTGTCTTCACCGCCTTTGGCGGTTTTGTCGGTGAAGCTTACTACCGGGTTGTTTTTGTCTCCCGTGGCTCCTGAAGCAAAGAGGAAGTCGATGGCAGGCTGGTTTTGCTGCGCCGTGGCATCGGTCGTGGCTGCGAGGATACCTCCCGCCGCGTTGTACGGATAGTAGGCGCGGAAAGTATGGGCCTTTGTATCTTCGATATAGATGACCTTTCCTTCTGCCTCAAATTTCCCGTTCTTCAGGATGAAAGGCACGTTGCCGTACTGGGAATCGTTGCCGATGTCGGTGATGCCGATACGGTCGCCGGCAGTCCAGGTGGTTCCGCTGGCGCGGGTGGCGGGGGCGATGTCGGCGGTAAACTGGGCGGCCACGGGGGCACCGTTCAGGTTCTCGTTGTCGTTGTTGCAGGCTGCCAGTGCGAGGGCGAGCATCGCAAGTGCAAAAAATCTTGTCTTCATTATATTCTGTTATTATATTAGTTAAATTCCATTTCAATAATTGCTGCACCTCAGCAAAATCAAAGCAAGCTTTGCTTCTGTGTTCGGTTTGCTAATTATTTACAAATCGGCATTTACATCATCACCTTTCACTTCTTCCCAGCCGTTGATTTCGGCTTCGTCCACTTCCATGCCTTCAGGAGTCTCAACCAGCGTTCCGCCGAGGGTCAGCGATTTGCCCTTTCCGGTGTTGAACTCCTTGAGGGCTTCCGTGAGGTTGCTTTTCAGCGTGGTGGGGCTCGGGTTGCCGTCCGCATAGCGGATTTCAGCCGTCAGCAGCTGTTCCGTACCGGTCACACCCAGCAGCCGCACTGTGGCTTTCCACTTGCCGGCATCGTCACCTTCGGTAATCTTGGTGAAGAGCAGCACGACGTTCGAAGCGGCTCCGTAGGTATCGGTAGCGAAGTCGAGTGTTCCGGCTGCACCCGTCAGATGGGCAACAATCTCCGTGATGCGTCCGGCGGCATCACCCGTCGGTTTGATGATAAGCGTCAGTTCGCGTACCTGCTGCTTCATTGCGGCGGTCAGCGGATAGTCCTTGTCTTTCTCGATGGTCACCTGTTCCGTATAGGTGAAGAACCATCCCGGGGCATTGTTCACAAAGGCATCCGTACCTGCCCGGGTTCCTGTGGCTGCGGCAATTGTGGCTGTGGTGCCGTTCACCGTGATTCCTTCAGCCGGGTTCCACACCGCAAGGGTGTAGCTGCCTGGAGCAAACAGATGGTCGGGGGCATGGGTGGCGGAAGTCTCCGTACCCGTATAGTCGCCCATGGTGACCGTCCATGTGGCAGGTATGTCGATACCCTCACCGCGGGCCGACCAGTCGGCTGTCACCGCAATTTTCCCATAGTCGGGATGCGGCGTGTCATAAAGCGTGTCCTTTACGCAGGAAGAGAGCAGCAAGGCGGCTGCCATTCCTACCATATTTATATATTGTCTTGCTTTCATACTCTATTCCTCCGTATTAGAATAACTTCCATACCAATGTCACACCGGCGTTGATGGGGCCACACCAATTTTTTGTCTCGTTGCCACGGCGCACGCGCACACCATCGATGACTTCATATTTTTCGAAATCGGCATTCAGGTAGCCCAAGCCGAGGTTGAAATCAAGAGTCAGTGCCTTGTTCAGCCGTAGCTGATAGCCGGTGGTGATGCCGCCACCCATCAGGTCGCCTTGCTTGCCTGTTTCGGAGATCTTGTAGTTGAACTGTCCGGCCTTGAACATCGCCCCCAGATACCAGGCTTTCTTCTCACCCATGTAATAACGTATTTCCGGAGCCACTTCCCAGAGTGCATAGCGGCGGTCCTTGTCGCTCCACGTCCAAGAAGTCCATGAGCCGTTTACGGCAATGCCACACGACGGACAGATGCGCCATTCAAGTCCTAAATCGGGTGTCAGGGTAGCCAAGCGCAACAGGTTGGCACGCAGGGAGAGATGATAATCCGTTGTGATTTTGGTTCCCGACGGCGTGTCGGCAAGTGTATTTTGTTGAGCGGTTTTCTCGGCTTCTGCCTTTTCAGCGGCAAGTCGGGCTTCTTCCGCCTTGCGCTGCTCTTCGGCAAGCCGTTCCTGCTCGGCACGCTTCTCGGTTGCCAGTCGTTCGGCTTCCGCCTTGCGTCGTGCTTCCGCTTCCGCATCCATCGCGGCTGTTTCCTTTGCGGGAACCGTTAGGCGTACGATTACAAAATCACCCCCTGTCGCATGATTGTGGGTAATGAAGTTTTCTTCCTTGATTTTCGCGCGTGTAATCAGTTCTGATTTTACTCGATTGGCACGGATCTTCGCCGTTGCAAGGTTCTCGGCTTCACCGCCCAGCGAATTGCAGTAGCCGTCAACCAGTAGCGGCAGCTTGCCGTCAAGAATTATGGTTTTGTTGTTCTCGATACATTCCAACAGGCGGGCAAGTTCCGTGTCATTGCCATTCCAAGGCACGTAGAACATGTCCTTCTGCGGAACGAAGCGGAAGGTGTAGGTCGTGTCTGCTTTCTGCTGCGCAATGACAGGAAAAGTTACCGTCATCAGCCACAGAAACAAGGTAAGAAAAGTGATTTTTCTGCTCATATAAACTTGCATTTATTATCTTTGTCCTCTCCAAAGATAATAAATGTTATTCTATGCCCAAAAGAATTACATAAACTTTTTCTGTTAATATACAGTATTTTATGGAAATTGTCGTTTGAGCACTTTTTTTGTCGAATTAGTACTTTTCGAATTGTCAAATTAGCACCTTTTGAAAACGTGTTTTTGGTAAATTATTCCTGATTTGCTTTTTTCCACTTGCCAGGCGTACATCCTTCCTTCTCGGTAAATGCTTTGATAAAGTTACTGCGGGAAAGAAAACCGGAAGACTCCGCCAGCTTCTGTATATTGATTTCCGGATGCTCCTTCAGTATGTTTTTCGCATACTCCAACCGGAGATCGGTTATCCATTCGCGGAATGTCATTTTATACGTAGTCTTGATATAAGCGGAAAGATAGGTACGGTTCGTATGAAGTATTTCGGACAGTTCTTTTATGGTAAGTCCCTGCTGGACATAGCCGTCTGTCTTTATCCAGTTGGCCACTTTCTCTATAATTCCTGTATAGGACACTGGAACTTCTTTCTCAGAAACTATTTCAGGTTCTGTTTCTGTATCTGTCAGAAGTTCTTCTTCAGACTGTATATCCTGCTCAAAAGCATTTTCTACCTGTTCATAGAACAGCAGGTAGTTCTGATAGCTGTAGAAAAGATAGCTGTAGAACGGTATTGACGACAAAATCCAGATAAAAACATATTCGTCTGGTAGAAATGTCAGCAATCCGCATCCGACACCGAAGATAAGTGCCCAATAAGTGAATATGGAAAGCCATTCGATATATGCGCCTATATCATCCGCCTGAGTTTCATTGAAAATCCGAATGGCTCTACGATATGCAATTATGACTCTGCGAGCTAAAACGACTCCAAAAACGACTAACCATACAGCTAAAGCAAATAAAGAGAATTTTTGCATGATTCCGCTTGGCAACAGGAACAACACAACTCCGGAAAGAGTTGAAAATATAATCCATAAAATGATATGTGTCCACACACGCCGTTTGGTAATGTAAAAACGATCAAGCAACATTATCAATGCCGAACTGAACAGAGAATAGCACAGGAAGTATGTGGACATGTTCATCAATATGGCAGAATCCGCATTTTTGAATCGGATACTCAGATAATAATTGCCAAAACAATTCGTTAATCCTTTATTTGATTTTGTTTTTTTTTGGGGGAGACTGTCTTAAAAGTCATCGTCCCCGACTCCCATGATCCAACAACGGCTGGTCTTCCATGCCCCGCAAGAAAGTCAAAATAATCCATTGTCAATCCAATGATTATTTGTAACTTACTATCTGTTAAACAGATGAAGGAAAATGGCTTTTAAGAGAGGGACAGACAGGAAGCAGACGGTGCTTTTCCCTGAGGGTCTGGACGAGTATGTCGCCGCGGACAGCCCGGTGCGGCTGATTGACGCCTTCGCCGACAGTCTTGACATGATCGCCCTTGGATTCCACAGAGTCGAACCAGATGACATGGGGAGGCCGGCCTATGACCCGAGGGTCCTGCTCAAGGTCTTGATTTACGGCTACTTCTACGGTGCGAGGTCTTCCAGGCGGATGGAGCGCGAATGCAAGGTCAACGTGGAGGTCATGTGGCTGACCGGCAAGCTCACCCCGGACCACAACACCCTGTCGGAGTTCCGCAAGGGCAACATCCGCTGCATGAAGCCGATGTTCCGCGAGTTCAACAGGTTCTGCCTGAGGATGGACATGTTCAGGCTGGACTACGTGTCCATAGACGGGAGCAAGTTCAGGGCGGTGAACTCAAAGGACAGGAACTTCACCCTCAGCAAGCTGGACGACCGCCTCAAGAGGCTGGACGCGCATATTGACGAATATCTCGTGGCGCTGGAGGAAAGCGACGGGGAGGACGTACGCAAGTTGTCCAGGCGGGAGGTGGAGGAGAAGCTTGCCGCGCTCCAGGAGCGCAAGACCCGTTACGAGGGATACCTAAGGCAGCTGGAGGAGGGCGGAGAGAGCCAGATGTCAGATCGGAAG
>ERZ810506.407-NODE-407-length-14395-cov-6.0431_pt1 | contig 14395 bp, 10 predicted proteins | sample MGYA00520267_ERZ810506 | MGnify/ENA primary metagenome ERZ810506 (study PRJEB31588, sample SAMN03398949) | human gut metagenome | study: EMG produced TPA metagenomics assembly of the PRJNA231909 data set (A prospective, longitudinal analysis of the... | reverse complement strand
CGGACAGCCTGCAGGGTCATGAGCTCCGGGTCGCCCGGGCCGACGCTGACGCCGTAAAAAGTGCCTATCCGTTTTTCCATTCGTCCAGCAGCTCCTTTGCAGTCTTGGTCTGGCCCAGCGGGCCGTATTGGTTCGAGAAGAGCACCGCGCCCACCCGGAACGCCCCGGCGGCGCGGCGGTCGAGGTGGAGCTGGATGGCGTCCAGCAGGCTGGACAGCACCGGCTCTCTCATCTCTGCTTTGTCTAAGATCTCCATGCAGGCGTCGGTGGTGGCCGCGTCCATCAGGGCCGCGCAGACGTCCCGGGACGCGCCGCAGAGGGCGGCGTGGGCGCAGAGCAGCTCGGTGCGGCAGTCGGCCGTGCGGGAGTGGGTGTTCATGACGCCGCCCGCCAGCTTGACCAGCTTGCCGATGTGGCCCACCAGCACCACCTCTTCGAAGTGGGATGCCGCCGCCATATCCATCGTATCCCCGATGAAGTTCGAGGTCTTGACCACCGGGATATTTTTCAGTGCCGGTAGATTTTCGTGTAGATAGTCGAGGCCGTAGTTGCCCGGGGCGAGGATGAGCCGCCGGGGGCTGACCGCCCGAAGCGCCGCCTGCCCCATTTCCAGCTGGATGGTGTCGAGGATGGCCTGCTGGCTCATGGGCTCGACGATGCCGCTGGTGCCGAGAACGCTGAGTCCCCCTTCCACGCCCATATGGGGGTTGAAGGTACGCTTCGCCGTCTCAGCCCCGCCCTCGATGGAGATGGTGACGTCAAAGCCGCCCGCGTACCCGGCAGATTCGGCCTCTTTTTCCAGTGCTTCCTTTATCATGGCCCGGGGGACGTGGTTGATGGCAGCTTCGCCCACGGGCTGGTCGAGACCGGGCTTTGTCACCCGGCCCACGCCCTCACCGCCGTGGATGCGCACCTCGCCGGACAGCTCGGGCCGGAGGGCGACACTGGCGATGACCGGCAGACCGGTGGTCACGTCCACATCGTCGCCGCCGTCCTTCCGGATGGCGCACTCAGCCTCCTCGCCGGACAGGCGGCAGAAGATGGGTTCTACCTCCACCACGATGCCCTTCGGGGTGCGGAGGGCCACCGTCTCGGGGGTGCGGCCGGTGAGCAGCAGCCGTGCCGCGCCCGCCGCGCCCAGCGCCGCACAGGTGCCGGTGGTATAGCCGCAGCGCAGGAGCTTCTGGCCGCTGCGGACATAGTGCTCAAAGAGCGGGCGCTTTTCCTCCGGCGCTTTTTCTTCGCCGTAGAGGAATGCGTACTGCTCATCGGTCAGAGCATAAATTTTGCAGATGTTTTCCCGGGCAAAGGCCTTTTCCGGTGTCATGACGTCCGAGACGCCCGCCGCCGAGACGCAGACGATCTTGTCGGAAACTTTCTGCGCCAGCTCCAGCTCGTGGAGGCTCAGGATGACGGCCATCTTCTTGTCCCGGGCGAGGCTTTTCAGGATGGCCAGCAATTCGGCCTTGCCCTTGATGTCAAGGAAAGACGTAGGCTCGTCCAATAATATCAGCTCCGGCTGCTGGCAGATGGCCCGGGCCAGCAGGACGCGCTGGCGCTGGCCGTCGCTGATGCGGTTGAAGTCCCGGCCCGCCAGCGCCTCGGCCCCCACGAGGGCCAGCGCGGCATGGACCTGGCGCTTATCTTCTGCCGAGAGGACACCCAGCCGCCCCGTGTAGGGGTAGCGCCCGGCGGACGCCATCTCGAAGCAGGTGGTCAACTCGGTGCGGCGGGTGTGAGGCACCATCAGGGCCATTTTGCGGGCGCGCTCCGGGCCGGAGCAGTCCGCGAGATCTTTGCCGTCCAGCAGCACAGCGCCCCCCTGGGGGGCCAGCTGCGCTGCCAGCGTCTTGAGCAGGGTGGATTTTCCCGCGCCGTTGGGGCCGATGAGGGTGAGAATGCTCCCCTTCTCGACACCGAGGCCGATGTGCTCTATCAGGGGCGTTTTGCCGTAGCCGATGGCAAGGTCCTCGGCGCGGCAGTAGAATTTCGAGTCGCTCATTCCCGGCCCTCCTGTGTCTGGCGGCGCACCAGCAGCCAGATGACCACCGGCGCACCGAAAACTGCCGTCACCGAGCTGATGGACAGCTCAGTGGGTGCGAACAGGCTGCGGGCGATGAGGTCGCAGAGCAGGCAGAACGCTGCCCCGCCCAGACAGCAGCCCGGCAGGACATAAAGGGGCTTTGCGCTGCCCAGCAAGTTCTTGACCAGATGTGGCACCGCGATGCCCACAAAGGAGATGGGGCCTGCAAAGGCCGTCACGCAGGCGGAAAGCAGGCTGGAAAGCAGCACGAGGGCCGTCGAGAAGGCCCGCACCGGCACGCCGACGCTCCTGGCGTAGCTCTCTCCCATCTGGTAGGCCGCCATGGGCTTCGAGAGCAGGAACGCCGCCGCCAGTGCGGGCAGCACCACGCAGGCCGCTGCACCCACATTGGCCCAGGTCATGCCGGAAAAGCTGCCCATCGACCAGTTGTGGAGATTGACGATGTTGGAGTCCTGCGCGAAAGTCACCACGATGTCGGTGACAGCCGAGCAGATGTAACCGATCATGATGCCGCAGATGACGAGGATGCTCATCCGCGGCACCCGCCGGGCCACCACCAGCACAAAGGCCATCGCCGCCATCGAGCCTGCAAAGGCTGCGATGATGAGGGTGGCCGAGCCGGTGAGCAGCCCCCGCTGTAAAAACACCACCATCGTCAGGGCCACCGCCAGCTTTGCGCCGCTGGACACGCCCATGACGAAGGGGCCGGCGATGGGGTTGGCGAAGAAGGTCTGCAGGAGGTAGCCTGCCGCCGAGAGGGCTGCGCCCAGCAGCACGACCATGACCGCCCGGGGCAGACGGAGCTGGAGTACGATGCCCACGGCCAGCGCATCTTCGCCCCGGCCCAGCAGAGCCGCCGCCACCGCGCCGGGCGTCAGGGCCACACTGCCCCAGAACAGGTTGAGTGCAAACAGCACAGCGACCCCCGCCGTGAGGGCGAGGTACGCGAGGCTGAGGCGGCGGGTGGTGGTCATGACAAAGCTCCTTTTATACGATGCGCTGTAAAAAACGGAGGGACGCCGGGTCGGGCGAGCCCTCGGTGAAGACGAGGTTCATATCCGAGATGAGGTCGGCCAGCTCCATGCTCTGCTGGAAGAGGCTCTGGGCCGTACACCAGCAGTCGCCGGACTGGACGGCCTTGAAATCCGCCAGCATCGGGCATTTTTCGATGAGCTGGTCACGGGTCTCCATCACGCCCTCGATGGTGCTGTTGTAGATGAGGACGTCGGCGTCCTTGGCCCGGGCGTAGAAGGTCTCCAGCGGCAGTTTGATGGTGGACTGAGCCGACGTCTCCCCCTCGAGGTCGTCGAAGATGTAGACACCGCCGGCCATCTCCACCATCTGGGCCACATAGTCGCTGGTGCGGCGGACGGTGATGAGGTTATTCGTGGTGATGGAGAAGAAGGCCGCGGTCTTGCCGGTGTTCTCCTGCTCGAGGATGGGGGCCACCTGCTCCACCTTCTGGCGGAAGACCTCTTCCGCCATCTCAGTCTTATTCAGCAGGATGCCGTAGAGCTTGAGCCACTCCATCCGGGCCAGCGGGCCGCTCTCGTAGCTCGAGCGCTCCACGAGGACCGGCACGCCGAACTTTTCCAGCTGCTCCTTGACCTCGGGGTCGTGGAGCACCATGGTGTTCTCGATGGCGAGGGTGCAGCCGGCAGCAAGGATGCGCTCATAGTCCGGGGCGCTGTACTTGCCCGCGTAGGCGATGCGGCCCTCCTGCATGGCCTGTTTGGCCTCTTCCACATACCAGCCCTCGGCCTTCGTGCCGGAGAGGGCGATGCTGTCCAGGGCGTCCAGATGGACGAAGAGATCCATCACCGAGGTGGAGACGAGATAAATATGATCCAGCGGCTGGCGCAGCAGAACGACGTCCTCGGGCAGGTCGTCCACCTCGGCGGCCCCTTCAGGGACGACGAGGAACCGCCCGGCGTCCGGGATGTCGATCATCACATAGCCGCCCTCATAGCAGTCGGCGGAAAACTGGGTGGCATAGTCCAGCGGATAGCTGTGGTCGAACACGAGGGATGCTGTATTGGCCGGGGCGGTCTTGTGCTGCCCGCAGCCCGCAAGGGTGAGGGCGGCGGCAGGCAGGGCTTTCAGAAAATTGCGGCGTTTCATCGTTACTTTGCCTCGATCAGGGATGCAGAGGCGAAGGTCAGCGTATACTCGATCTCATGCGGGGTGCTCATGGCGACGGTATCGCCCACCACATCCAGCGGGGTGTCGAGAGCAGTGACGGGGATCTCGAAGGTAGAGTTGCCCTCGGTGTTGGTGGGCAGATACTTCTCGCCGTCCACCAGCATATAGTCGTAGTTGGGGCTGGACCAGACGATGGTGGCGGTCATCCTGCCGTCGGCCACGGTCAGGGCCGCAGGGCTTTCCACGGTGGCGCGGCCAGAGCCGCCCTCAAGGGTCACATCACAGGTGTAGGTGCCGTCGGCAGGTGCTTCCGCCGCAGCAGGCTGGGCGTTGGCGACACGGACGGTATGGTCGTACCACTTGCCCTTGGAGCCGAGGATGGCCAGCTGGAAGTCCTCGTCCAGAGCCTCCACCGGGATGTCGAAGCCGTAGACCTCATCCGAGGTGCCGTCGGAGTAGGTGACGGTGTCGGTGGTGGGCTGGAGCCAGTCGCCCTCGTGGGCCTCGGCGTCAGCGGCCATGCCGACGTAGAGGTTGACGATCTTCTTGGAGGCGAGGCTGACGTGGAAGGTCATCTGACCGTCCTTCACGGTCAGGGTCCCCTTGCCGTCGTTGGCCTCGTTGGCATGGAACATGGAGCTGTCGGTGTCAAAGTCGGCGGTGTAGACGCCGTCGGGCAGAGCAGCCTCTGCCGCCGGTTCGGAAGCAGCCTCGCTCACGGCAGAGGAGGCCGTCGCCTCGGAGGAAGCGGCAGAGCTGGCCGGGGCGCTGGATGCGCCGCAGCCGGTGAGCGAACCAGCCAGCACAGCGCCGGCCAGCAGAAGAGCAAATTTATGGTTCAGTTTCATGATGATATACCTCGAAGTATCTATTTTACAGAAAAGATTATAACACGCAATGGCCCGAATTCAAAGCAGACCGAAAAAGAAATTGCCCGAAAAGGCACTCCTTTCCGGGCAATCATAAACTTATGCTCAGCCGTTCAGGGAATCGACAGCGGCCTTGGTGTGTGCGACGTAGAGCTGCTGGATGTCAGCGACCTCGCCCAGACCGGCGATCTGGCAATCGACAGAATCGAATTCGCCGGAGGCCTCGAACTGGCTCTTCCAGGAATCCTCGTCGTCGCCAGCCATATCGTTGTTGGCGTGGTCGCCTGCAACGACCATCAGGGGACGCAGGACGACCTTGGTGTAGCCGGCGGCCTTGACAGCCTTGATGACGTTCTCGCAGGCAGTCTCCTCCGGCTCACCCTCGACGGTGCCGATGAAGACGTTCTTGTAGCCCAGAGCGTTCATCTGAGACTGCATCTGGCTGTAGCTCACCTTTGCGGTGTGAGAGGTGCCGTGGCCCATGAAAACGAAGGCGGTGCCGTCCTCAGCAGCGGCGTCCAGACTGTCGAAACCGGCGGTCTTGACGGCCTCGGCGGTGATGGCCTTGGCGACAGCTTCCTTGTCGGCGTTGATGACGGTGGCATCGCTGCCCACCTCGCCCAGCAGAGGCTCGGCGATGGCGACGGACTCAAACTTATCGCGGTAGCTGTCCACCATCTCCATCATCTCGTCGTACTCCGCGCCATGCATCAGATGGGTGGGCTGGACGACCAGATTCTTCACGCCGTTGGCAACAGCGCGCTCCAGAGCCTGCTCCATGTTGTCGATCTTCTCGCCGTCACGGGCCTGGACATGGTTGATGATGATCTGTGCGGTGAAGGCGCGGCGGACAGACCAGTCGGGGTAAGCGGCCTGAATGGCGTCCTCGATGCCCTTGATGTCCGCTGCGCGGCTGTTGTTGAAGGAGGTGCCGAAGCTGACGACCAGGATCTCGTTGTCGCCGATGTTGTCCTCATTGCGGGGGTCGTCCTTGGAGGCGTCGCCGGTGTCGCGGCCAAAGTAATCGGGGTCAGCCTCTTCGCCCTCGACCAGCTCCTTCTGAGCGTCGGTCAGGGCGTCCCATGCGGCCTTGGCGGCCTCGCACTGGGCGTCGGTGTTCTCGTTGCGCTCCTGCACATAGATGGCGTCGATGAGGTCTGCCACGTTCTTTGCTGCCACTTCATCAGCCTCCTCGCTGCTCACCTCGCTGGCGGCGGCAGAGCTTGCGGCGGTGCTGCTGGCGGCAGTGGAAGAAGATGCACTGCAGCCGGTGAGCACACCGGCACACAGGGCCAGTGCGGCGGCAGCGGCGGTGACGCGCTGCCAGTTCTTGTTGGTTGCTTTACGCATTGTTTGAGTCCTTTCTGTTGTGTGGAATGTACGTTTCCGATAGAAAGGGTACGAAACGGGGGGCCAGCTCAAACGAAAAAAGAGCCTTTTCACCGCGCGGAAGGCACAGCAAAAAGACCCTTTGAACGTTCGGGCTTTTTGGTACGACCAATTCCTCGTGATCCGGAGCCGGACGCTCCTGTACCAACAGCGGGCAGGTTTCCTGACTGAAAGCTCACCGCCCGCTGCCGCCTTCCCAGAGGCAAAGCCTCCAGTGACCGGCGCTGAGCGCCAAGGCAGCGGACTCCCTTATCACAGTGACGAGATCGCGCGGGACTCGCACCCGCTTCCCTTTTACCCTCCCGGCCGGGGACGAAGCCCCGGCGGCAGGCACCTGCTGTTTTCTATTCAGACGAGGTGAAGTATATCACACTCCGCCCTAAAATGCAATATCTCAGCCCTCCTGCGGCACGGTCCAGACCATGCCCAGCGCTTCGAGCTTTGCGATGCGCTCCGCCGTCAGCTTTTTCTCGGCACAGGCGTAGTTTTCGCGCATCCGGCGGACCCAGTCGCCGAGGCAGAAGCCGTCTTCGGTCTTATAGTTCACCGGCACCAGCAGATTGCCGTGGGCGGCGCAGTACTCTTCGGCACGGCGGAACGCCCCGGCCCACTTGGCCTCCCGGGCGTCCCACTGCATCCCGATGGCGTCCAGCAGAGCGATATGCTCCGGCGTCACCTGGAACGAGCCGGGCCGGGCCTTACGGGCAGCCCGGAGGTTCGAGATCCAGACGCCCAGACGGAAGCCGTTCTCGTCTACATATCCGGCAGGCACGAGGAGGCTGCCCTTCTTCTCGGCGTAGAGCCTGGCGCTCTGGTAGTTGTCCAGCCAGTTCTGCTCCCGCACGCTGCACGCGGGCGGCACCGGGGCGCTGAGGCGTCGGCCTTTTTCGCCCTTGAACAGCTCTTTCAGGGCCGCGCGGCGCTCGGCGGAGAGCTTTTTGCCCTCCCGCAGCATCTGCTTCTGACGGGACAGCCAGCTGCCCAGCCAGATGCCGTCCTCCGTCCGGTACTGGGCCGGAACGGCCAGACTGCCGTGCTCCTTTTTGTATTCCACGGCCAGCTCGTAGCGGTGCTGCCACGAGTCGGTCTTTTCCCAGTTCATGCCCAGCTCGTCCAGCAGAGCTTTCCGCTCCAGCGTCACCCGGGCGCTGCTGCGTTCGGGATTCTGCCATGCGTATCGCTGGCGGGACACCCACTTGCCCAGCAGGATGCCGTCTTCGTCGATGTACTCGGTGGGAACATCGAGGTTCCCGTGGGCGGCGTGGTACTTCACGGCGGCCTCGTAGGCGATCTGCCACTTGCGGTCGTTCCGGTTCGTCCAGTCCACTCCCAGCGCTTCCAGCTTTTCGATCTGGGCGTCGGTCAGCACACCTTCTTTATAAGCGGCACGCTGACTGCCCAGCCAGACGCCCAGCGCCATGCCGTCCGGCGTGACATACTTGACGGGAATTTCCAGCGTGTGATTTTCCAGATAATACTGGACGGCGGCGGCATAGCTCTTCTCCCAGAGGATGCTGCCGGTGTCCCACACCATGCCCAGTGCCTCGAGGCGCTCGACGCGGTCTGACGGCAGGTTCCCGCTCAGATAGCGCTGGCGGTTATAGACGATCCACTCGCCCAGCGCAAAGCCGTCCTTATCCTTATAATGGACCGGCACCAACAGGTCGCTGTGGCTGTCGCGGTACCACCGGGCCGAAGCACAGCCGTTCTCCCACGCCAGCTCGAGCCGCTTTTTCCAGTTCATGCCGATTTTGTCCAGCCGGGCGGCCTGCTCGGCGGTGAGACGGCCTTTTTTCTTTCCGGCCCGGACAAGGCGCTGGTTTTCCAGCCAGCGGCCCACGGCCACGCCCCCAAAGCGGTAGGAGCGAGGCACGTCCAGCGTCTTTCCCTCTGCCGTCATCTGCTTTGCGGCGGCATAATAGCGCTCCCAGTCGGAGTCCAGCGCGCGGCGGAGCTGCCGGTAAGCCCGGCGGCAGGCAGAGAGAGGCTCTTCCAGCGGGAAGGCTTCTGCCCCCGCCGCGCTGCACTCCTTCCGCAGCTGCTGCACACAGGTCAGCGCCTCAAAGGCCGCGCTCAGCTCTGCCACCGGCACACTGCCGCAGGCTGCAAGGGCGCGTGCCAGCATCTGCCGGTATGCGGCCGGTCCAGCGCTGCGGCGCACCAGCACCACGCCCGAGATCCCGGCCAGAGGAGCCTGCACCGCCGGGCCGTTGGCACAGACCAGCAGCCGGAGGGTGGCCGCTTCGTCGGCCGCAAAGTCTTCTGCATCCTTATAAATATGCGTTCCTGCACCAAACAGCTTCTCGGCCTGCTCTGCGGTCTGCGCCGCCGCTGCATCATCCTCGCAGAGGACAAGATACCGCCCGGCAGCATCCGGGAGCCACTGCGCCAGCAGCTGTTCCACCGGCGGAAGCTTCTCTACGGCGAGGCTCAGAGCCTGATATTTCTCGGCGTTGGGGTCAGGGCAGCCCGGCAGATGGAGGTTCTTCACCTCAGCACGGAGGCGGGCCATCGCATCTTCCAGCGGCCAGAGCAGGGCCGTATAGGAGGCCGGCATGGGCAGCAGGCCCTCGGCCATCGCCCCGCCCAGCGCCAGCGGCTCCACGATGGCGTCGGCCAGCATCTCCTCGGCGGCGCGGCAGCTGTCGCCCGGGGCGTCCGGCTCCCCCAGAGCCAGCAGCTTTGCCCCCGGGCAGAGGCGGAACAGGGGCTGGACGCAGTCGGTCCAGTCCTTTGCGCTCATCTCCCTCCAGCCGTCCAGTACCAGCAGGCCGGGCCGGAACTCAGCCAGCGCCACCCAGCCCAGCGCATTCTGCACGGCCAGCTGCTCGCAGCTCATCAGCCGCACCCGGCCGCCCAGCGTCCGGCCCAGCCGCTTTGCCAGGGCGCGGCGCAGCTCCAGACGGGCAGCGCAGGACACCACCCAGAGCACGCGCATCTCGGGGTGGGCGTCCAGCAGCTCCCACACGATGCAGCCCTTGCCCGTACCCGCCGGACGCACCAGCGCAGCACAGTTTTTCTGCTGCAGTCCAGCCTCCGCTGCACGGCAGGCTGTTTTATTTGAATCATCTACCAAAATCGACATATCTTATCCTTTCTGCCCCTTCCGAGGGTTCAGAAATTCGCTTTTTCTGCAAAAAAGAAACGCGCCTGCGCAAAGCCGGCTTTCCTGCCTGCGCTGCGCCTGCGTTTTTCCTGCAAAAATGTTACTTTCATGCTCTATTTTTATCATAAAAGTTTATTTCTTGTCAAGATGATTTGCACAGATTTTTCCAAATAATTTTACATTCCCTTTTCCCGGAAATTCCGGGACCGTTCCCTGCTGGCCGTTGACGGCGGGGACAGTTGGTGGTAGACTTTTTTCATCGGCTCCCCTTTTGGCGGGAGACTCCCCTATTTATGATATGTGAGGTAATCGATATGAACATCATCAGCACCAAAAAAGCTCCCGGCGCCATCGGCCCCTACTCTCAGGGCTACACCGTGGGCGGTCTCGTCTTCACCTCCGGCCAGATCCCGGTAGACCCCGCCACCGGCGCAGTCGCCGAGGGCATCGCCGCACAGGCTGACCAGAGCTGCCGCAATGTGGGCGCTATCCTCGAAGCTGCCGGCGTGGGCTTTGACAAGGTGGTCAAGACCACCTGCTTCCTGGCCGACATCGCCGACTTTGCCGCTTTCAACGAGGTGTACGCCAAGTATTTCACCTCTAAGCCCGCCCGCAGCTGCGTGGCCGTGAAAGACCTGCCCAAGGGCGTGCTCTGTGAGATCGAAGCCATCGCTGAGGCCTAAGCCGCCTTTTCAGCACAAAGAGGGGCCGTCTGCACTCTGTTCCAAGTGCGGACGGCCCCTTTTGTCTGTCTTCGATTCCAGTTTTTCATGCTGACTAGCTTTCTTAGCCGGAGAAATTGACTTCGTTTTTCGCTTTTGTTACAATAGAATCAAACTGTTGTAAAAGATTTCCGGTCAAATTTGAAAGAGAGGTCCCTGCCCATGTCCAATTCCCGTGTTGAAAGCCACAGCCGCGCCGAATTGCGCAACAAGATCATCAGCGCAGCCACCCTGCTCGAGATCCTGTTGTCCGGCCTCGTCCTCATCGGCCTGCTGCTGTCGATGGTGCCGCTGCTGCAGTGGATGCCCGGCCTGCTGTTCGACGGCAACGACGTCGAGGTGAGCACCTTCTTACAGCGGGCGCTGGACATCGTCATCGGCATCGAGTTCATCAAGATGCTGGCCAAGCACAGCCCCGGTTCCAGCCTCGAAGTGCTGCTCTACGCCATCGCCCGCCACATGGTGGTGGGTCACGAGTCCGCCATGGAGAACCTGCTGAGCGTGAGCGCCATCGCCCTCATCTTCATCGTGCGGAGGTTCTTCTTCGTGCCGGCCTTCGGCGCTCATCTGCCCGACGGCCACCCCGCACCCGACCTTTCCCCCAGCCAGAGCGGCATCCCGTCAGAGGAATTCGCCTCCCGGCTGCGCAAGCACCTGCATCATGACGACACCGACACGGAGCTTGAAGTCGCCATCGAAGACCCCAAGTACGAGGACAACACCGACACGCTGCTGGAAGCAGACCCGAAATGAGCCTGACAACGTAAAATGCCCCGCAGGACGCTCGTCGAGAGCTGCCTGCGGGGCATTTTTTATGTTTAATTGCTCTTGTGCTTCTGGCCGAAACGGTACTCCTTGCCGTCCCGGATGCGCTGGATGTTGGAACGGTGCATCCAGATGACCATGCCGCCCATGATGGCAGCGCCGACGGTGCAGACCACCACGTCCCGGGTCGGCAGGCCGCGCATGAGGCTGTACACCAGCGTCAGCACCGGGTAGGCCGCGGCCATGGTGATGCTGCCCAGCGACACCATGCCGGTGGGAACCAGGCAGACGAGGAAGACGAGTGCCAGCACCGGCAGCAGCACCGGCTGGACTGCCAGAATGGCACCGGCAGCCACCAGCACGCCCTTGCCGCCCTTGAAGCCGAAGTAGATGGGCTTGGAGTGGCCCACCACGGCGAGGATGGCAGCGAGGTAGACGCCCAGATAGGGCGAGACGGCAGCATCGGCGGGCAGATGGCCGAACAGCCACCGGCCAAGGCAGACGGCCACGACGCCCTTGAGCACATCGCCCACCGCCGTGAGGGCAGCGGCCTTCTTGCCGAAGGTGCGCAGCATGTTGGTCATACCGGCAGCGCCCGAGCCGTGGGTGCGGACGTCGTCATGGTACAGATACTTGCTGACGAGGATGCCGGTGTCCACGCTGCCCAGCAGATAGGCTTCGGCAGCGACCGCCAGCACAATGAGAAATGCGGTCATCGAACCAGTCTCCCTTCCTTATACGTCCTTCGCGCCCACCTCGCCGGAGCCGCGCTCACGCACGACAAGGCGGATGGGGGTGTGCTCCAGACCAAAGTTCTCGCGGATCTGGTTGATGATATACCGCTGATAGCTGAAGTGGAACAGGTGCTTTGCGTTGACGAAGGCCACGAACGTCGGCGGACGGGTGGAAGCCTGGGTCAGGTAGAAGATCTTCAGGCGGCGGCCCTTGTCGCTGGGCGGCTGCATCCGAGCGGTGGCACGGGCCAGCATCTCATTCAGCACACCGGTGGGCACGCGGGCGCCGTTCTGGCTGTCCACATCGCGGATGAGCTGCATCAGCTTGTTGACATTGTAGCCGGTCTGGGCCGAGATGAAGATGATGGGAGCATAGCCCATGAAGCTGAAGCACTCGGCATAGCCCCGGCGCTGCAGTTCCATGGTGTTGGTCTCCTTGCCCTCCACGGCGTCCCACTTGTTGACGACGATGATGCAGGCCTTGCCCTGGTCGTGGGCGTAGCCGGCCACCTTGCTGTCCTGCTCGGTGAAGCCGACGGTGGCGTCCACGAGGATGAGGGCCACGCGGCTGCGCTCGACAGCGGCCAGTGCGCGGACGACCATGTAGCGCTCGAGGCCGTCGGTGATGTTGCTGCGCTTGCGCAGACCGGCGGTATCGGTGAAGATGAACTTGCCGTAAGCGTTGTCCACAGGGGTGTCGATGGCGTCGCGGGTGGTGCCGGCCTCATTGGCCACGATCATGCGGTTCTCACCGAGGATGCGGTTGGTCAGGCTGGACTTGCCCACGTTGGGGCGGCCGATGATGGCGACGGGGATGCGGTCTTCCTCCACGACGGTCTCACTGAAATCGAGGTGGGCGCAGACGGCGTCCAGCAGGTCGCCGGTGCCGTGGCCGTGGACGGACGAGATGGGCATGACTTCGTCGAAGCCGAGGTTATAGAACTCGTAGAGCTCCATGGGAGTCTCGCCCACATTGTCGCATTTGTTGACGGCGAGGATGATGGGCTTGTGGCTGCGGCGCAGCATATGAGCCACGTCCTCGTCGGCGGCGGTCAGGCCGTTGCGCACGTCCACCACCATGATGATGCAGTCGGCGGTATCGATGGCGATCTGAGCCTGCTCGCGCATGTGAGCCAGGATGCCTTCGGTGGCCTTGGGCTCGATGCCGCCGGTATCCACCAGCAGGAACTCGTGGCCGCTCCACTCGCAGTTGGCGAAGATGCGGTCGCGGGTGATGCCCGGGGTATCCTCCACGATGGCCAGACGCTGGCCGCAGAGCTTATTGAACAGGGTGGACTTGCCCACGTTGGGGCGGCCCACCACAGCAACGATTGGTTTGCTCATAGGGGGTTCCTCCTTTCACAAAAGGGGTAAAATTACGGTCTTCTCCGGCGGGCGATATGCAGGCCGCTGCGCAGCAGGGCCTTGGCCTCGTCGCCGCCGCCGGTGGGCAGGACTTCCACCTTCACGCCGAGCCGCTGGCCCAGCTGCTCGATGGTCATATCATCGAGGAAGGTGTCCTTCTCCTCCCGCAGCATCACGGCAGGCACGCCCAGGGTGCCGCTGGACAGCCGGCCCTCACACTGGGCGATGATGTCCGTCGCCGTGACGAGGCCCGCCACGCCGACGTTGCCGCCGAAGAAGTTGTTTTTGATGGGATGCACGTTTACTTCTATCATGGGGTACTGGCGGCGCAGCTCGTCCATCATCTCGGTGATGAGGGGCGCGGCCATGGTGCCGGTGACGACATCCATCTTTTTGGTGCCATAGATGCGGTGGGGCTTTTCCAGCTCGGCCAGAAATTCCTCCCGGAAGAGGCTCATCATGCCCACGCCGTTTTCCAGCTGGTCGTAGTCCTCATAGAACTCCGGCTCCGGGATGGGGCGGCCGGCCTTGAGGTACCACTCATCGCTGGGGTAGATGATGCGCTTGCCGTGGCGGCGCTTGCACTCGTCGCCGAACTCTTCCATGATGTCGATGACGGCGGCGCTGGTCTCAGCGTCGTAGGGCGTCTGCTTGAAGAGGTTCTGGCGGTAATCCGTCACGCCGCAGGGGACTGCCGCCACGCTCTGCACCATCGGGGTCAGCTCCAGCAGGTCGGTGAGGGTGCGGCGGAGCTCGTCGCCGTCGTTGATGCCCCGGCAGAGCACCAGCTGGCAGTTGACGGCGATGCCGCCCTCCACCAGGCGGGGCAGGTACTTCAGCACCTCGCCGCCCCGTTTATTCGCCAGCATCCGCACGCGGAGCTGGGGATTGGTGGTGTGGACCGAGATGTTGATGGGCGAGATGTGCATCTTGATGATGCGGTCGATCTCGTGGTCCTGCATGTTGGTCATGGTGATATAGTTGCCGAACAAAAAGGACAGGCGCTCGTCGTCGTCCTTGAAGTAGAGGCTCTCACGCATTCCCGGGGGCAGCTGGTCGATGAAGCAGAACATGCAGTGGTTGGAGCAGGAGTGCTTCTGATCGCCCAGATAGGTCTGGAAATCGCAGCCAAAGGGGCCGCGCTCCGTGCGCTGCACATCCCACTCGCGGATGCCGTCTGCCACCCTTGCTTTCAGGTGGAAGCTTTTGCTGTCGGTGTAGAAATCGTAGTCCAGACTGTCGTTCAGCTCGTTTTCGTC
>ERZ810506.395-NODE-395-length-14685-cov-6.15147_pt1 | contig 14685 bp, 9 predicted proteins | sample MGYA00520267_ERZ810506 | MGnify/ENA primary metagenome ERZ810506 (study PRJEB31588, sample SAMN03398949) | human gut metagenome | study: EMG produced TPA metagenomics assembly of the PRJNA231909 data set (A prospective, longitudinal analysis of the... | reverse complement strand
TTTCCCTACACGACGCTCTTCCGATCTCACTACATTCCAGACTGGTTTGCCGTTCTTCGTGACAAGCCTGCTCAAACTTCCCGAGACCACGACCACCATCTATTTCGTGCTCATGACCGCAGTGTCGGTGCTGTTCTACATGCCGGTGAATGTATTGGCGAATCGTGTTGGCAAGAAGCGGATTCTGCTGGTCGCTTTCGTGATTTTCACATGTGCGTTCGCGTTTGCGGGCGCGCTTGGCTCCGGTCTGCTCGCTGCGATTCCGCCGATGGCGCAGGGCTTGATTCTCTCGATTGTCGGCGCGATTCCGATGGCCGCGTTCGGCATTCTTCCGCAGGCGATTGTTGCGAATATTGCCGACGCGAGCTCGAAAACGACCGGTCAGGATCGTCAGGGCATGTTCTATGCGGCTCGCACGTTTGCCATGAAGATGGGTCAGTCGGTGGCGATGCTGCTGTTTACCGGCGTGAGCACGATTGGCATGGCGTCGGGCGCCGGCTATCGCATTGCGGCTGTTTGCGCCGCGGTATTGTGCGGCATCGGCGGTGTGGTGTTCGCGTTCTACAACGAACGCAAGGTGCTTGACGTGCTCGAATCCTGATTCCGTCCATGCGCCCGCTGGCCTCACGATTTTGTTTTTCGTTGCTTTTTCGGAATCGTGAGGTCACCAGGGCGGAATCGTGAGGTCAGAAAGTCCAGCTCCATCCCAAATCCCCCAATTCCCGAATCTTCCAATCGCACGAATATGCATGGAGAGGAACGGCGAAAGCGCCTCAAAAAATCACTATGTGAGACGACTCGCGCGGATTACAGAAAAGAAGAATGGCGGAATTCCGCCATTTTAAAGGTTTCTACAACAAAACTGCCAAAAAATCAAGACTGTTCTTTCGATTTTTTTCGTTTTATCTTGTGAAGTCGGTGCGCACTGTGCGTATGGCAAAGGTGGCGCACTCGTGAATCGGATTGTGAACGGCTGAGAGAGGAAGCGGTCTTATGTCATCCTGCGATACGCAGCGGGTTACAAGTGTGTCCGGTCGCCTTGTCGCGTTCATTGCGGCATTGATGATCGCGTTGACCACGCTTTTCGCGACTACCGCAGTTCCGCAGCCGGCAATTGCCGCCGATGACGGTCAAACGAATTTTGATTCCTGGACTGCCGCTGCGAAGAACATCGAAGACCAGCTTGCGACTGCCGAAAAAGACTACAATGACGGCAATTACGGTCAGGCTGGCACCGATTTCCAGACTGCGCATTGGATCGGTTACGACGCATCCAACTTCTCGAAAGTCGTCAACGACACCATCAGTGCCGACAAGCAGAAGGAACTGCTGCAGCAATTCACCGATCTTGAAGGTCTTGCCTACCAGCAGGACCAAGGCGACGCCATCGCAGCCAAAATCGACGCGCTGACCGCCGAAATCAACGCAACCGCGCAAACGCTTGACGCGAACGCCGACCTCGCCAATCCTAAGGAATATGCGAAGCAGCGTGCCGCGCAAACCGCGGAAGAGCGCAAGAAGCTCGACGCGGCCAAGAAGAATTCATCCAAAGGCAAAGGCGACCGCACGTGGAGTGAGGTTGCCAGCGAAATGACCGTCATTCTCGACCAGGCATACGAGGCTGCCGCTGCCGGCAAGGGCGACGAAGGTGCCACGCTGGTCAACAACGCCTACTACCAGTACTACGAGAAGCTCGGCTTCGAAAAGAACGTGATGAACGTGATTTCCGGCGATCGTGTTTCGCAGGTCGAATACCAGTTCAAGATGACTCGTAAGATCATGCGCGACGGCGGTTCCGACAAGGAAATCAAGCAGCATGTCGACGATTTGAAAAGCTGGCTCGTGGAAGACGCGGCCACCCTGGACGGTGGCGCGTCCGGCAATGTCAACGGCTTCACCAAGCTCGTCACCAGCTCCGCCGGCCAGGCGTTCCTCATTCTGATCCGTGAGGGCCTCGAAGCGCTGCTGGTGGTGGCCGCAGTGATCGCCTATCTGGTGAAGTCCGGCAACAAGCGTTTCACTAGGTGGATCTACCTTGGCGTGGTCGCAGGTCTGGCCGGTTCCGGTTTGGTCGCCGTACTCTTTACGTTCCTGTTCGGCGGTTCCGGCCCGGTTCAGGAGATTTCCGAAGGCGTGTGCGCGCTGATCGCCACTCTCATGCTGCTGTGGACCAGTAACTGGATGCTCAACAAGAGCTCCGTGGAAGCGTGGAACAACTACATCAGGAACAAGACCGAAGCGGCTGTGGCCGGCGCGCAAAGCAAGGTCGAATCCGGTCAGAGACTGGGCTTGGGCATGATCACCTCGCTTGCCATGCTGAGCTTCCTCGCCGTGTTCCGTGAGGGCGCCGAAACGGTGATCTTCTACGAGTCCATCTACTCCATGAGCCAGGATGCGCACGGCATGTGGGTTGGCGGTCTGGCCGCCGCCGCGGTGCTGATCGTTATCTTCCTGATTCTGCGATTCACTTCGGTGAAGATTCCGATCGGCCCGTTCTTCCTCGTCACTTCGATTGTGATGGCCGTGCTGGTTGTCATTTTCGCGGGTGGCGGCATCCATGCGCTCATCGAGGGTGATCTTATTGAAGGCACCTACTTGAGCAGCGTGCCAACTAACGATTGGATCGGCTTGTATCCGTACGTCGAAACGATCACGGCGCAGGTGATTGCCGCGATCGCGGTGGTTGTGCTGTTCGTGGTCGGTTTCATCAAGAAACACAGGATGAAGTTGGCCGCGCAGGCGGAACAGGCTAAGTAAGCGCCAATCAATAATCACAAGTAAAGATTTAGAGATTTCCATAAGTTTCCAACGTTCCTCAAGGAACCAAAGAAAAGGAAGAGAACACAATGAAGAATAAGAAGATCGCCGCCCTGCTCGGCATCCTGTTGGCAGGCTCTATGGCCTTCTCCCTGTCCGCATGCGGCAATTCCAACGATTCCGCATCCGATGCCAAGTCCGACACCTCCACTTCGGACACCACCGACAAATCCAGCGATTCCAGCGCTGATGACAGCAACGGCGCCGGCTTCGAAGAGATTCAGGTCGACGAGAAGCACTCCGATCAGGATGTTGACGCTCTGACCGTCAACGCCGTGTACTTCCAGCCGATCGATATGGAACCGTCCGGTATGGGCCTGAAGGCTGCCGACGCTTCCTTCCACCTGGAAGCCGACATCCATGCCAACGAGAAGGGCACCGAGCTCGGCTATGGCAAGGGCGACTTCGTGCCGGACCTCACCGTGAACTACGAGATCATCAACAACGCGAACAACGAGACCGTTGGTTCCGGTACCTTCATGCAGATGAACGCTTCCGACGGCCCGCACTACGGCGCCAACGTCAAGCTCGACAAGGCTGGCTCCTACAAGCTCGTGCTGAAGATCGAATCTCCGGAGAAGAAGGGTTGGATGCTGCATGTTGATCCGGAAACCGGCGTCAAGGGCCGCTTCTGGACCGAGCCGCTCGAGGTCACCTTCCCGGAGTGGAACTACACCCCGCAGGAGTGGTGATCTGAAACGTGAGTTCCGGCACATGCCAAGCGAAATGGTTTGGATGTAAGCCTGAATTCATGTTGAGATTCAACTCGTGGTTAACGCCGTTCACGTATCGCGAAACGTATGCAAGTAGCGCGAATATGGGTACGGCGTTCGCGGTTGCCTGGATAGTCGTTCGACGCACTCAAGGCCGGTTGGCCGAGCCTACGGTCGAACAACCATCCAAGCAACCGCTCTCTTGCGTTTGAGGGGATACGCTTTTGGGAGATAACGCGCTTTTGGGGGAATCTTGGTAAGGGGGTTCCTTTTGTGTGCCGAATTCACTAGGCTTTGACAGGGATATATAACGAAAGGTGTGAGATGCTGACGCAGTACGTCACGGTGTTGCAGGGAACGCTGGCACCGGCTTTGCTGATTATGGCGCTGAACGTGATGCTCACGGTCGGTGAGGGGCGTGACAAGCCGTTGAGCGCGTACTGGCGTCTTGCGGGCTTCATTATTGGATTCGCGGGTGCCATTGTGTTCGCCGCGTTGCGTGCATCCGCGATGATCAATCAGCGTACGTTCGTCAATTACCCCACGTTGTGGTGTTGTGTGATTTTCGATATCGCAGTGTTCGTTGTTGTGCTGTTCGCACGTCGCATCACTACGAATTGGCATGATCATCGCGCGTTGCTCGATATTGCGAATGCGATTGGCGCTCTTGCGATTGCCTCCACCACCTTCCGTGCGTTGCCTGATGTTATTTTGCGTTTGACGATTTTCGTGGAGCCAGGAGATCCGATCTTCACTTCGGATATGCTGCTTCGTGCGCTTGGTTTCGTATTGGGTGCGGCCACTGCGATTGTTGCAGCGTTGATTTTCCGTACGATGCGTTCCACTGCGATTCGTTGGTCGTTCACCACGGCCGTGCTGCTGCTGATTGCGCTGCTGTTTGTCTCGCATTTCACTGATCTTGCGCAGATTCTGCAGTCCAAGCGCATCGTTCATTTCCCTACGGAAGCGTTCCTGGCGTTGGTGTGGTGCATCAATCATCAGCGTCATATGGTCATTGCCATGGTGTTGGTGTTCATCATTCCGGTGGTCGCCAGCATTGTGATGGGCTTCAAAATCAAGCCGGAAGGCGCAAACGAGGCCATTGTGCGATCGCATATCGCGTTCCGTCGCCGTGCGAAGGCTGCCGGCGCGTGGAGCCTTGTTGCGATGATCGGCATCACGTTCGCGCTCACGTATGGTGTGGCGCAAACGAAGAAGGTCATTACGCTGTCTCCGCCTGAGGATTATTCGCTGAGCGACGGCGTGGCCACCATCAAATTCAGCCAAATCAACGACGGTCATCTGCATCGCTTCCAATACAAGGCGAAAGATGGCACGGTGATGCGTTTCATCATCATCAAGAAGAATGGTGGAGCGTACGGCGTCGGTCTTGATGCTTGTGATAACTGCGGTGACGCGGGCTATTACGAGAAGGATGGCAAGATCATCTGCAAGAAGTGCGATGTCGCCATCAACCTCGCCACTATCGGATTCAAGGGCGGCTGCAATCCTGTGCCGTTCGATTATCAGGTTGAATCCGGCAAAATCGTAATTCAAACTTCAACGCTCGACGCATTGTCGACGCATTTCCAGTGAGCGGAAAGAGGTAGTCATGTTCTTTCTTCGAATGATTTTCCGCTCGTTCAGCAGACAGTTCAAACGCAGACTGCTGATCGCGGTCACCGTGTGCCTGTCGGCCACGGTCAGCGTGGCCATGCTGGGCGTGGTGTTCGACGTTGGAGACAAGCTGAACGCCGAACTGTCGACGTACGGTTCCAACATCACCGTGCAGCCCAAGGCTGATGCCGTCGTCAACGACCTGTACAACACGGGTGGTGACGCGGATAGCGGCGCTTCCGGCACTTCCGAATCCGATCCGACCACATTTTTGAAGGAATCGGATGCGCCGAAGATCAAAACCATCTTCTGGGCGTTCAACATCACGAATTTTGCCCCCGAACTTAATATCCATGCTGACGTGAATTGCGCGTCCGAATCGGCGGAATCCAACTTCTGCAAGGCATCCAGCGTGCCGATCGTGGGCACATGGTTCGCCAAAACCCTGCATATGGATTCCGGCGAATCCACCGTGGCGGGCATGAACGGCATGCGTTCGTGGTGGAAGCTTGACGGCTCCTGGCCGAAAGACGATAGCGCGCAAGGCCTGATCGGCACCACGCTCGCATCCAAACTCGGCGTAGCCAAGGGAGATACCGTAACCCTCTACAAAACCACCGCCGACGGCAGTCGCAACAAGCAGCGGATCACCATCACCGGCATTTACGATTCCGGCGATAGCGACAACAATGCGATGTACATTCCGTCATCCACCGCGCAGGTGCTTGCGAATCTGCCTGATTCCATCGACAAGATCGAAGTCAAGGCTCTGACCACGCCAGACAATGATTTGGCGCGTAAGGCGTCGAAGAATCCGAATGCGCTCACGCAAGATGAGTGGGAAACATGGTATTGCACCGCGTACCCTTCGTCCATCGCCTATCAGATCGAAGAGGTCATTCCCGGTTCCGTAGCCAAGCAGGTGCGTCAGGTGGCCGCATTACAGGGCGATGTGCTGCAGAAAACGCAGGCGGTGATGGTGCTGATGACCGTGCTTTCGCTGGTTGCGGCCGCTATTGCAGTGGCGAATCTGATGGCCGCCTCGATTGGTGAGCGCGGTTCAGAATTGGCGTTGCTGAAGGCGATTGGTGCCACCGATGGTGCGGTTTCTCGCCTGATGCTCGCTGAGACGGCTGTGATTTCGTTGGTTGGTGCGATTGTCGGTGCGCTGTTGGGTTCCGGTGTTGCGCAGATTGTGGGACATGTGGTATTCGGTTCCGGCATTACGATGCGTCCGATGGTGTTTGTACTGGTGTTTGTGCTGCTGACGCTTACCGTGCTGATCGCCTCGTTCTCGTCGATCCGTTCGATTCTGGGACTCAAACCTGCGGAGGTCTTGCATGGCCGTTGATTTCAACTTGGGTTCCGTAAACTCGGCCGCGGCTGCGGCCTCGGTCACGAACGGCACACTGTGCTGTTCGTCTGCGGAGGTGTTGCATGGTAGGTGAGTTCAAGACAGTCCGTAAGGGGCATGAGATGACTAATCGCAAGATGTTCTTCACCATGCTGTGGGGCGCGGTGTTCCGCCGTCGTTCGCGGGCCGTTATGGCCGTGATCGCCTCCATGGTGGGCGCTGCCACGCTGTTCTGCCTTGCGGCGACGTGTATTGCCGTTCCACAGCAGATGAACGAGGAAATGCGTGCGTATGGTGCGAATCTTATCGTCACGCCGTCCGAATCAGCCGAAAAGTCCCACGGCATCGACACCGATACCGTCAAAGCGTTGAACCAGATGGTGAAAGGCTCGTACAGCGCCCGTTCCGCCGCTTACCGGTATGAAAGCGTGCGCATCAATTCTGCGCCATACACGCTGGCTGGCATCACAACCAAAGACGTGAAGGCGCTCAACCATCATTGGAATGTGACTGGCGATTGGCCCAGCAAAGGCAACGTGATGCTCGGCCGTGACGTGGCAGACGCGCTCGGTGTCTCCATCGGTTCGACCGTAACCATCGGCTACCGCGCATCCGACGATGCGCAGGATTCCGGCGCTCTTAGCCAAACCGAAGCGCAAGCCAAAGAAAACGGCCGCATTTCGTCCGACATTATGGAAAACACCGGCACTGAATTCCGTGTCGGAGGCATCGTCGATACGGGCGGCAGCGAAGACGAAATCGTCTACGCGGTCAACGCTGATGTGGCCAAACTGGCCGGTTCCAAGCGTGGCGCGGACGTGATCGAATATTCCGTCAATGCGGTAGGCAGCGAACTCAACGATGTCGTCAAATCGATCAATGCGAATCCGTCAACCGGCGTGAAAGCGCAGACCGTCACCAAAATCACCTCATCCGACACTCGTATCATCGCCATGCTGCAAACCCTGTTCTGGATCGTGTCGCTGGTCGTGCTCGTGCTGACGTTTGTGGGCGTGGGCACCACCATCAGTTCCATCGTGTCTCAGCGACGCAACGAAATCGGCTTGCGCAAGGCGTTAGGCGCATCCTCGCGCGCCATCGGCATCGAATTCTATGTGGAATCCGCCATCTACGGACTGATTGGCGGCCTGATCGGCACTGCCATCGGCTACCTGCTGGCCCGCGTGCTGTGCGTATCCGTATTCGAACGTGCCATTGGCTTCAACTGGCTGTTGGGCGTCGCTTCGCTGCTGTTGAGCGTGCTCATCGCCGTCATCGCATCCATCCCGCCGGTTCGCCGCGCAACCCGTATCGACCCCGCCATCGTTTTGAGGGAGGAATAATCATGAGTTCCGAACATACGTTGAATACGTTGCTTGAATTGGATCATATTTCCAAGATTTACGGCGATTTGCGTGCCGTCGACGATTTGACTTTGACCGTTCCGCAAGGTGAATGGCTTGCGATTGTCGGTTCGTCGGGTTCCGGCAAAACCACGCTGATGAACATGATTGGCTGCATGGACACGCCTTCAAAGGGTTCCGTCATGCTGGAAGGCCGCAAGTTGGAGGATTTGAACGCCAAGCAGCTTGCCGACGTGCGTAAGAACATGATCGGATTGGTGTTCCAGAAGTTCTATCTGGTACCGCATCTGACGGCTGTGGAAAACGTGATGGTGGCACAGTACTACCATTCCGTAGTCAACGAGCAGCAGGCGTTGGAAGCATTGGAGCGCGTCGGTCTGAAGGAGCGTGCCCACCATCTGCCCGGACAGCTTTCCGGCGGCGAACAGCAGCGTGTGTGCATCGCACGTGCGCTCATCAACTGTCCGAAACTGATTCTTGCGGACGAACCGACCGGCAATTTGGATGAGAAGAACGAGAAAATCGTGCTTGACCTGTTCCGTCAGCTGCACGAGCAGGGCACTACCATCATCGTTGTGACCCATGATGCGCTCGTCGCATCTTGTGCCCAGCGCGAGATCATGCTCAACCATGGCGTGCTCGTCGGTGAGAAGTGGAATGATGAGGCCGCACGGAAGGTCTATGAGCAGGCGGGTGGCAAGCCGGCATACACCGGTTCCACTACGGAAGGCGCACAGAATGGCGAGACGGCCATCAGCTTCGCCGATCCGACCAAAGCCGCGAAAACCGGCGGTGAGGAATAAGCTGAAATCAGCCGAACAATCCAAGCCATAGCACTGACGAATCGTACGGAGCGAACATGAGCAACGAATCATCGAATGCGATCAAAGTGATCGCACTGTCTGCGGCAAGCCTTGCGCTGCTGTCGGCATGCGGCGAACCCACTGCGACACCGATGGACGATGAATATGCCGGAAATTCCGGCGAAAGCGTGCAATCGCAGGAAGAAAATTCGAAGAACAGCGGTAGCGCCACCGACTCCGGCGATTCTGCGGATTCGGACGACAAAAACCATGCCGACGATCCGAACAGCACCACATCCGACAAGCAAGACACCGGCAACTACGCCGACGGTACCTACTCGATCAACGGCCAGTACGGGCCGGTGGGCGAAGACACCATCGACGTGCATGTGACGGTCAAAGATCAGACCGTCACCAATGTGGAGGTTATCGGGCATCCGTTCACGTCCATCTCCAAAAAGCACCAGAATGCGTTCGCCGAAGCCATCAACGGCGTGGTGGACGGCAAGCCGCTCAAAGACCTCAAGGTAGACAAGGTGGCCGGTGCCAGCTGGACGTCGGAAGCGTTCAACAAGGCGTTGGACGTGGCCCGTCAGGAAGCGTCGATCCAGTAGGTCCAGTAGCGGCGAAAAGTCTGCAAACGTACAATGAGCGCCTCAGCTACAGCCTCACTCAAAGAGTGATTAAAGGCCGTAGCGGGGACGCTCATGAGTTTCAGATACTACGTGCAGCTCTGCTCTGCAATGCCTTTCAGACGGCCATAACGGGCCATAGAACAGCCGTCATGTTCTCAGGCCAAGGAATACTCGCGTCGCCATGCAACGCCTTACAGGCGAGCATGGAGCCGAGTATCGTGCTGAACAGGAATTGCGGATCCAATCCATTACGGAACACTCCGGCCTTCATGCCGCGCTCAACAAACTCAGAAAAACGCTTTTCCGCGGGAACGAGCACTTGATCGGCAATCGCATTCAACGAAGGATTATCGGAAGAAAGCACCACACCGACGGCTTTCAAACCAAGCTCACTGTCGAAAAAACAGCCCTGAATGCGTTGCAGTATCGTCAGCAGACCGTTTTTCGACAACTCGACATCGCTGAAATCCGGCAATCCCGCAACTTCCAACTGAACGCGGCGCAACAGATCGTCCGCATTCTTATAGCGACGGTAAATCGTGGTTTTCGCAACACCGGAACGACGGGCGACCTCTTCAATGGTCACCGCACCGACACCATCGGAAATCACAATCGCAAGCGTGGCCTTCATGATCTTATGATCGGTCTGCTCACGAAGCTGCTCGCGGCGGCTCTGCGCCTTGCGAACGGCCTCATGCACGTCACTGACCGCGTCGGAAACCACATCGGAAACGGCTTCGGAAACCGCCTCATGCACTCCGGTAATCATGCGACCACCTTGGTGCTTTCCACCTTCGCCACATACCACTTATTGAATTTGACCAGCGGAATACGCAGCAGCAAGCCAATCAGCAGCAGCGGAATCAGGAACAGCAACAGCGAACCGATCGCATGCCAATAATCATTGTTGTAAATACCGGCAATGGCCGCACGCAATGCCGTAATCGCATGCGTGGCCGGCAGGAACGGACTGATATCGCCGATGATCTTCGGCAGCACGGCAAGCGGATACGCGCCGTTCGCGCCGGAAATCTGCAACACCAGCGTCAGCACGCCAATGGCCTTGCCCACGTTGCCGAAGCTCGCCACCATCGTGTAGGTGAAGAACGAGAACACGAGGGAGGCCACCCAGCCGGTCAACATGAACAGCCACGGGTGCACCGCCTGAATGTGCAGGAACAGCAGGCCGCCGCCCAGCGAGAACGTGCTCTGCAACAGTGCGATCACGGCGAACACGCCATAATGGCCGAGGAACAGCTGATGCGGCTTCGGATTGTCGAGCTCCTCACGATTCTTGCGCGACACCGTGGTCTTGAGTGTTACGGCCATAAGCAGCGATCCCACGAACAACGGCAGAATCGTGTAGAACGGAGCCAATTGCGAGCCGAAATTCTCCACAGGGAACACAGCCGTGCGCTTCACCTGGACGGGGGCCGCAAGAGCCGCCGCCAGCGAATCGGTGTTGTTGCCGAGCACGTCCTTGACGGTGTCCATATTGCCGCTGTTCAGCGCGTCGGAAAGCGTGCCATTGAACGAAGACAGCGCGGTGCTCGCCTTAGTGAGGCTTTCGGCGGTGGAATCCAACACCGTGCGAATATTGGTCAGCTGCTTGCCTGCCGACTTCGTGGTGCTGTTGAGATCTCCCAACGCGCCCTTCAGATCGGTGGCCGTGCTGCTCAGTGCGGTGGCCGTGCTGCTGATCGAATCGGAAATGTCGTTGAGCTGCGGCTTGAGCTGGCTGTCGAAATCGGTTTTGATGCCGTCGATGGAGGCCTTCGCCTGCTGGGCAAGCTGGCTCACGCGCTCGCGGTCGGCTGTGGTGTCGCTCACTTTCGCGTCGATATTGTCGGCGCTGGTGTTGAGTGAGTTCGCTAGATCGTTGAGTTGCGTAATGGTCGCGCCCACGTTGGTTTTGAGATGATTGATGGCGATTTTCGCGACTTCCGGCACCAGATTGTTGTTGCTGAGCTCGTCGAGGGCATCGTAGATGTTCTGATAGCCTTGCGCCTGCTTGGATACGTTCGCAGCCTGATTGCGCAGGGCGGTGGCCGTATTGCCGGCTTGGGTGCCCGCATTGTTGAATACGCTGTCAATATCGGTGGAGACAGCGCCGAAGCTGTTCGACGAGCTGCTCAACGCGGTGCTGAGCGCATTCGTGCTGGTTTTGACGGCTCCGGTCAGATCGTTGATGCCGTTCTTCGACTGTTTGAGCTCGTTGACGGCGTTCTTCGCGCTGCCGCTCACGTTGGAAAGCAGGCTGTTGGAACTGTCGAGCAGGTTCTGCGCGCTCAACGTCAGCGAGCTGAACGTGGTCAACGCGGACGACGTGTCGTTCAGCGTATTCGCGAAGTTGTTCATATTGTTGCTGAAGTTGGTGAGCGTGGCCTGCGATTTCGGTTTGTCAAGCTCATCGGCCAGCTGCGAGGCGATGTTGAGCGCGGTGCTCGTCAACGTTGCGGAGAACATTTCGTTGATCTGTGCTGCCACGGTGTCGGCTCCCTGGCCGGTGATCTTCGGAGCGAGTGCGTTCTTCTTCTCGTTGTTGTAGTAGGTGAGCGTGGCATGGTCGCCGTCCGCGGTGAAGAACGTCATCATGCGGGTGCTGAAATCCTTCGGAATCACCACTGCTGCATAGTATTTGCCGGATTTGGTGCCGTCGATGGCCTCTTTTTTGGTGGTGAAGGTCCAGTCCATCTGGTCGTTGGCGCGCAAGGTGTTGACCACCTGGTCGCCGATACTGATCTTCACGGGAATGAGATCGGACTTGTAGCCTTCATCGTCGTTGGCGACGGCGAATTTCAGATTGCCGGTGTTGGCGAACGGATCCCAGCTTGCGCTGATGTTGAACCAAGAGAACAGGCCTGGAATCACCACCAGTCCGGTAACGATGATGATGGAGACGATGTTGCTGGTCAGGCGTCGAACGTCGCCGACGAACAGTTTCCAGATGTTTTTCATGCGTTGCTCCTTTCGCTGTTACCGTTGGGATTGGTGTTGCTCGCTGTGCCGGTGTTGCCGGTCGCGTTCATGACCTGTACCAGTGTTGCGATGCCGTCGGCATCGGCTGGGCTGGTGTCTGCGACGTTGGCGATCGCCTGTTTGGTTTCGTGTTTTCTTCGTTGTGCCTTGCGCATCAGCTTGTCTCGCCTGATTTGTTGCGCACGCTTCTTGCGGCGCAGCCTTGCAGCTTGGCGTTCCACCAGTTGTTCGCGAATCGCTTCGTCGCTGAGGCTGCCGAGTTCCACCTGGCGTTGCAGGCTGAAACGCATATATTCGATGACCATCAGGAATCCGATGATGAGCAGCACCCAGATGATCCAGGTGGCAAGCACCACGATCTTCTCGCCGTTGGTGAAGGAGAAGATCAGCACCAGAATCACCGGCACAATGAAACCGGCAACCAGCGCGCCACGCTTGAACTTCGGATACAGTTCAGCGAAACGGCTCGCACGTTCCTCGATCGCCTCACGGTAGCCGCCCTTGTCGGCAAGCACCTGAATGGCTTGGGACACGTTGTAGCCGCGTTCCGGAAGCTGCACTTCCTCGCCGATGATCATGTCGCTTTCCTTGATCTGACGGGCGAACAGGCGGTTGAGATTGACCAGCAGCGGGCGAATCGCAAGTCCGATGAAGAACGCGGCCACGGCGAACAGCAGCAGCGCGCCAATCGACTTGAGCCAATGCCCGTCGTAGAAGCCGGCAATCGTCTCGCGGAACGCGTCAATCGAATAACTGAATGGTACGAACGGGTAGACCATGCGGAAGAATTTCGGCATCATCTCAATCGGATACAGGCCGGAAGCGCCCGGAATCTGCACGATGATCAACGCGACGCACAATCCCTTGCCGATATGCATGAACGTGGTCGACAGCGCGAAGGTGATGCTCAGATACACCAGCGACGTGATGACGCCGGTAAGTATGTACAGCGGCGCGTTCACCGTCTGCACGCCGATGATGAGGTTGCCGATGGTGGTGATCGCGCCTTGGATGGCGCCCATGATGCCGAGCAGCATGTAGCGGGCGAAATATTTTTCGGAAGTGGTCAAGTCGAGGTCTTCGAGGCCTTCATCGTCGACCTCCACCTTGAAGATCACCACGAAGGCGAACGCGCCCACCCACAGGGCCAGGTTGGTCATGAGCGGAGCCATACCGGAACCGTAGGAGTTCATCGGATACACGTTTTTCGTGTCGATCACCGTGGGGGACTGCATGAACGAGGCGATTTTCTCCGTGTTGAGGGAGCTGTCGCCGGTCAGGCTTTTCAGCATGTCAACGCTGCCGAGCGCTTTCAGGTCGGTGCTGACGGTGATGAGCTTGTTCTCCACCTGCTCGAGCTGCTTGTCGGTGTTCTGCAGCGTGGTGCGGGTGTCGTTCGCCACCTGGTCGAGTTGGTCGAGCACGGCGGAGGTCTGGTTGACCACGGTGGTCTGGCTGGTTACGGTGCCGGACAGTGTGCCGGCGGTCATGGCGAGCGAGCTCAGACCGGAGTTGAGCTGGGGGAGCGCACCGGAATTCAACGTGTTGCGGGCATCTCCCATGCTTTTCAGCGAATTTTGCGTGCTGGTGTTGAAGTCGGTGGCGAGTTTGGACACGCTGTCGGACGTGGATTGCGTGTTCTCGCTCAACGTTTTGAGGTCGTTGAGCGTGCCAGCGGCCGTGTTGTTGGTGTCTTCGAGCTTCTTGATGATGTCTTGGTACTGTGCGTTGTCGCTGACGTTCTTGAGCTTCTCGATGAGCCGGGCGTTGCTGTCGGTCACGCTTTGCATGTTGCTGACGGCCTGCTGTGCGGTGCCGCTTGCGGACGAGACGGCCGTGGTCACCTTGTTGATGCTGGTGGTGGTGTCGCTGGCGGCCTGCGAAATCAGGCCGGAACCGTTTTCCAAAGCGGTGTTGGCGTTGGACGTGAAGGTATTGAGGCCGTTTTGTGCGGTGCCGATGGCGGTGGCGGTGTTCGCCAGGCCCTTGCCCGCGCTTGCTGCGGCCAGCTGCACGTCGTTCATTGCCTGACGGGCGGATTGCGTTTGTTGCGGCACGTTGGCGAGCTGTGCGTCAAGATCTTCGATGGTGGAGCGGATGAGGCTTACGTTCTTCTGGGTTTTGTCGAGTTCTGCTGTGGTTTCGTTGACGAAGGAGTTGGTTTTGCCGTTGATGGTGTCATTCGCGGAGTTCACGGCTTTAGTGAGTACTTCGCTGACGGTGGAGACGAAGGTATTGTTGACGGTACGGTCGACGGTGGTCGCGCCTTGGTCGGTGATTTTCGGGGAGATCGGGCTCGATTTTTCGTTGACATAGTATTCCAGCGTCGGCCGGTTCTTGCTGTCGGTCACGACGTTGGCGAGATCCTCGCTGAAATCGGAGGGGAGGATGATCGCCGCAAGA
>ERZ810506.366-NODE-366-length-15554-cov-7.05136_pt1 | contig 15554 bp, 15 predicted proteins | sample MGYA00520267_ERZ810506 | MGnify/ENA primary metagenome ERZ810506 (study PRJEB31588, sample SAMN03398949) | human gut metagenome | study: EMG produced TPA metagenomics assembly of the PRJNA231909 data set (A prospective, longitudinal analysis of the... | reverse complement strand
GCAGAACTTTACCGTCAGCAGAGAGGTAACACCAGCTGCGGAGCAGCAAATCGGAGAAGTGAGAAAAATGCGTTTAGCGAAGCGACTAGCATTTTTCCACTTCGACTTCCCCTTCGGGGTCTGAAAGGGGCGAGTAGCCCCTTTCTCGTGGATCCAGCGCGTCGAAATCGCTGGTGCTTTTCTGGTTCTCTTTTGGCACGCAAAAGAGAACAATCAGCCTTAATGAAAAAGCGCTCTGCCCCGCGCCACCGGCGCGCGAAGCCGTTTATAAATCCACTACGCTTCCGACTTCCGCCGGCGTCGCCGGCACCGGTCCGAGGCGGACGGCGTCGGCATCCCGGCGCACCACGAACTCCACCGGCTGACCGGCGGCAAAGGCGGGGCGATAGCTCAGCTCCAGCGCCTCCCAATCCTCCGGGACGGCGCAGAAGCAGTGGAGCATCGCGCCGCGCCCGGCGGCGAGGTTAAGCGTAAAGGCCGAGGCATCGGCGGCGTTCTCCGCGTAGAGCGGTGCCGCAAAGCTGCCGCAGGGGACGCTCTGACCCCCGCAGCGGGCGGTCACGCCGCTGTCCAGACTGTAAAGCTCCTTCAGGGTCGAGACATCCCGGCTGTGGAGGTAGCTTGCGCCCACCGGCAGGGTGCGGGCCGAGAGATTCTCCACCGAGAGGTAGACCAACACGCCGCCCAGCCCGGGTGCAGGCGCATAGCCCAGCAGCTCCACCGCCGCCTTACCGTCCAGCAGGGCAGGCTGGCCCATCACGCGGGGCTGTGCCGCAGCCGCCGAAACGCCTGTGAGCAGGGCAGCAGCCAGACTGACCGCGCCCGAACCGGCGCATTTCAGGAACGACCGGCGGGAAAGAGACTGAGACATCGGGGACTCCTCCTTGCAGCGAGAAAAATCATTCACTTTATAGAGTATCGGTTTCTTTGCCCCCTGTCAAGGGTTTGAAAGCGTTCTGCCGCAGGTTTTGCGTTTTCTTTGCCGATTTTGTACCAAAAGAGTACAAAAATGCCGCCCGGCGGCAAAATCGCAGGGCGGCAGAGCGTTCTTTTTTATTCGAATGCTTCATTCTCCTCGGCTTCCGCCTGACCCCGCAGGGTATCGGCATAGCCGAAGGGTACGATGTCGATGGCCTCCACCAGACGATCGCGCATCCAGAGCTGGACGTCGGTCTGGACGGTATAGCCGCAGCCGGGGTCTGCCATCCACTGCTCGGGATGGCGGGAGGGGAGGGCGCGCTGGCTCAGCATACTCATGATGACGCCGCCATGGGTCACGCAGGCGGCCTCGGTGACGTCCATCCGAATCATATACTCGAACAGCTTGAGCAGCGTCTCCGAGCAGCGGGCGTGGAACTGCTCCGTGGGCTCTGCGCCCTCCGGCACAAAGCCGGAGCCCGGGGTGATCCACTTCTTGAAGTCCTCGTTCTTCACCAGCTCCTTGACGGGATGGTTCTCAAAGACGCCGAAACCGGCCTCCCGCAGGTCATGCACCGAGAACTGGTGGGTCGCATTGGGGAACAGGATGTTGGCCGTCTCCACGGCGCGCATGAGCGGGGAAGAGAAGACGGTATCCACCTGCGGATACTCGAACCGCTCTTTCAGCTCGGCCAGCTGGGCGCGGCCCTCGTCACACAGGGGGATGTCCGTGCCGCTGCCGATGTAAAGGCCCTGTAAGTTGCCGGAAGTCAGGCCGTGGCGGATGAGATGGAGCTTAAAGGTTTTCATGCAAAAACACCTCTTATGAGCTATCTATTCCTGTGCTGATTCGCACAAATCTTGCTTTTCTGCTGATTTTTCCGGCACCATCAGACACTAAATATATGCCGGTAAAGTTTATTTTAACATAGATATGGTAGAAAGAGCAACCCCTTTGACAAAAACGCCGAAATTCCGGCGGAAAAACCGTCACTTTTTCGCTTTACAAGTCGTTTTCCATTGTGTATAATCAACGTGCTGTAAACCAAAAATCAAGGAAGTCCTATTTTTATCTGAGGAGCCAAACATCATGGAGTTCAATCGTATCATCAAACTGCTGCGCAAGGAGCGCGGCATCACCCAGAAACAGGCGGCAGAGGATCTGGGCGTTTCGCAGGCCCTGCTTTCCCACTACGAAAAAGGCATCCGGGAGTGCGGCCTGGATTTTGTGGTACGGGTGGCAGACTATTACAATGTCTCCTGCGACTATCTGCTGGGCCGTTCGGCAGAGCGCAACGGCATGATGCTCTCGGCAGAGGACATCCCCAACCCCGACAAGATGAAGGACAACATCTACCACGGCAGCGTCCTGCCCACGATGAACAAAAAGCTCATCTCCAACAGCCTGAACGTGCTCTACGCCAAGATAGGCGAGTGCCACAGCAAGGCCCTGACCACCGAGGTGAGCGCCTACCTGATGACCGCCGTGGCCAAGATGTTCCGTCTGCTCTATTCCGCCGAGTCCCACAATGCCCCCAGCATGTTCAGCGTGGACGCCCGGCGCTGGCCCGGCTACTCCGACGCTGTGATGCACTCGGCTCAGGCCAATGTGGAGGCCCTGCTGGCCGGCGAAGCGCTGCCCGGCGGCGAGGGCGTGGCCGACCCGTCCTGCCTCGCCATGACCACCGAGAGCCTGACCCGGGAATACCCGCTGTATACTCCCAGCCTGCTCAATCTGGTCAAGACCAGCGAGACCCGCGCCCGGGAGCTGACCGGAGAGGACCGCACTTAAGTCTCTGTGAAACTAGTGTAAATTCTGCCGTTTTTTGCTTGCATCTGCGTGCAAAAGATGTTATAAACAAAGCAGAACATTTTCATCGTGCTTCATCATAAAGCGAATTTAAGGAGGGACACATCCATGTCCAATAAAATTTCCCGCCGCACCTTCCTCAAGTGTACCGGTGCCTCCGCAGCGGCTCTGGGCGCTGCTGCCATGCTGGGCGGCTGCGGCTCCAGCACCAGCAACGCCATCGAAGTCAAGGTCGGCGACAAGGTCAGCAACTGGAACAATCTGGGCGTCCAGCTCACCAGCGTCTTTACCATGGTCAACACCCCCGACCTGCCCGATCACGAGTATGTCGCCGTGCTCGTCACCGCTGTGAACCGCTCCGGCGCGACTACCTTCAACATCGGCGCACAGAACCTCGCCGAGCTGGATGCCGCCTATCCGCTGAACGATGAGGCCACCAAGCTCGATGTCGCCCGTCAGTACTTCCACGCTCTGGCCGCCTCCACCACCGATTTCACCGCTGTCTGCGACGGCGCTGAGGCCGAGGTCGGCGCTTACATCCAGCTCTATAATGCCGCCGCTCAGAGCTTCTCCGAGTCCACCAATCTGCCCCCGCAGGGCGCAGGCTACATCCAGCTGATCTGCTGCGTCCCCACCGGCTGGCAGAAGCTGAGCGTCACCTTCACCCCGACCTTCGTGGCAAACAAGAGCCTCACCTTCTCTCTGAGCTCTTCTGACCTGACGCAGGCCTGAGGCATTTTTCCGAGACGAAATTCCGTCATAAAGGGCAGAGCTTCCCCACAAAATTTTTGTGAAAAGCATTGACATCTGCTCATTTTTCGCCTATTGTATAGGCAAGACGCCCTTCGGGGCAGTACAATGATTTCTGTGTTTCTACATAAAGGAGGAACGATCATGTCCTTAGAATTCAACCGCCGCTCTTTCCTGAAGTACAGCGCCGCCGCTGCCGTGGCTGTGGCTGGTTCCAGCCTGCTGACCGGCTGTGGTGAGGATGAGTATCAGAAGACCGGCAAAATCGGCAGCACCCTGAAGCTGATGGGTACCTTTAAGACTTACAAGACCACGGACGGCACCAAGTACGCTCCTACTTATGAAGCTGGTACGAGCGGCGCCCGCAATACCTTCAAGTGCACCATCAACATCGAGTGTACCACCAAAAAGGTTCCTCTGTATGTGAACAGCGAGTGCTTTGAGCTGACTGTCCGCCCCGGCAAGAGTGAGACTAACTACGCTGGCAAGACGGTTTCCGTCGATTACCCGGAGTTCGATTTGAGTTCTGACGACGGCGCAAAGGACTTCACCGTTACCGTCACCGATACTGCTGACAAGCCCTTCAATTTTGCTGACGGTGATGTCGTTGAGTTCAAATACTGGCCCCGCATTCAGGCCAGCAGCGGCAACAGCGGTTACACCCGCGCTTTCTGCACTTGGAAGATGACCGCCAGAGTCGATAGCCATACTCACAAGGTTACCTTCGAATAATTTCTTATTTCCGCACTCTGCGCCCAAGGCTCACGCCTTGGGCGTTTTTATTTGCATCTCTCCGTCATTCTGCCAAAACGCAAGCGAAGATTTTTAGTGGTTTTGTGTCTTGTGCATAAGGTGCTTTTCCTGCTACAATAAGAGCATACCAACCGGGGAGCGCAACGGCCGGACAGATGTGCCGCCGCGCGGTTTTGTTTTTCGGGATGGGCGTCCTGCCTGATTTCACAAGAACAGGAGTGTGCAGTTATGATCAATATGGTAAAGCTTCCCACCAACAAGAGCAGTCTGTTCCTGCGCGTGGCAAAGGGCCACTTCGCCACCAGCCACAGCCACATCAACTACTACATCGACGTCACCACCCAGAAAGCCCGCCTCTCGGAGGCGAAGGCTGTCGCCAAGGAGCTGGTGGCTGCCTATCAGCACAGCACCATCGTGGACACCGTGCTCTGTCTGGACGGTACACAGGTCATCGGCACCTGTCTGGCCAACGAGCTGACCAAAGACGGCTTTGCCAACATGAATGCCCACCAGACCATCTACGTCATCACCCCCGAGTACACCAGCGGCAGCCAGATCATCCTCCGCGACAATCTCGCCCCGATGGTCAGGGGCAAGCACGTCCTCATCCTGTCGGCCTCCATCACCACCGGCTACACCGTGCAGGCGGCCATCGAGGCGGTCAACTACTACGGCGGCACCGTGGCGGGCCTGTCGGCCATCTTCGCCACCACCCACGAGTGTCTGGGCATCCCGGTCACCTCCATCTTCGACCCCTCCAGCCTGCCCGACTACGCCAGCTTCGACAGCCGCGACTGCCCCATGTGCAAGGCCGGCCAGCCCATCGACGCGCTGGTGAACAGCTTCGGCTATTCGGCCCTCTGAATCTGAAATTTTCCTCCCTCTTTCTCCCCGCCGTGCAGCTGCACGGCGGGGAGTTCTTTTATTTTTTCATCTTCGGAAACACGAAGGAATTATGCCGGTATGCTATCAGCAGCTCTATGGTCATGAAGCACCAGATGACCGGCTCGCAGAGGATGACCGCGTTATACTCAAAGCGGGGGATGAAGAGCAGGACGAAGACGATCTTGCCCAGAAACTCGATGACGCTGGACAGCAGGGGCAGCACCTTCTCGCCCATGCTCTGCAGAGCGTAGCGGGTGGAGAGCAGCATTCCCAGCACGGCGTAGAAGGGTGCGTTCCAGACCAGATACCGTGCGCCGTTTTCCAGCACCACCGGCTCCGAAGAGCCGGACACCAGCTTTACCATCCACTCCGCACCTGCCGCCATGAGCAGGACAGCAGCCACAGCCACCACGACACTGTAGAGATAGATGTCCCGCATTCCGCGGCGGACGCGGGCGGGATGGTTCGCGCCGTAGTTCTGGGAGACGTAGGTCGAGCAGGCAGAGGCCATCGCCGACAGGGGCATATCCGTGAATGCGAAGAGCTTTCGGGCTGCGGTGTGGCCCGCGATGACCAGCGTACCGAGGCCGTTGATGCCGTACTGCAAAACGACAGAACCCGCCGAGACGATGCTGCTCATGAGGCCCATGGAGATGCTCTGGCTGAACAGCTCCCAATAGAGGCGGCTCTCCACATGGAAGTGCTTTTTCCTGGGCAGGAGCAGCCGGGCGCTGCGGAAGACATACAGGATGCAGAGCGCCACCGACACGCCCTGAGAGATGACCGTCGCCACACCGGCACCGGCCACGCCCATGCCCAGCACGGCGATGAACCAGAGGTCGAGGATGACGTTGAGCACCGACGAGAGGATGAGGAAGACCAGCGGCATGAAGCTGTTGCCGATGGCCCGCAGCAGGCCGGCGCAGAGGTTATAGGCAAACATGACGATGACGCCGAGGTCGATGATGATGATGTAGCCGTAAGCGTCCTCTAAAATTTCCGCCGGGGTGTCCAGCAGTTCCAGCAGCGGATGCAGGCCCGCCGCGCCCGCCAGCGTGATGACCGCCGACGCGATGATGCCGATGACGATGGAACCCGCCACGGTCTGTTTGAGCTGGTCCTCGTCTCCGGCCCCGTAGGCGCGCGCTGCGACGATGGCGAGGCCGTTGCCGATACCGATACCAAATCCGACCAGAAGCTCGTAGATAGCCCCGCAGGCGCCAATGGCGGCAAGGGCGGTATCGCCCAGCACATTGCCGACGATCATGGTGTCCACGGTATTATAGAGCTGCTGGAAGAGGCACGACACCAGAATGGGCAGCATAAAGACGAGCAGGCTCTTGAAGATGGGGCCGTTCATCAAATCGACGTTCCGGTTGAAGAATGATTTTTTCGCGGGGGACTGGGTCATAGTCTTCTCCTTTATACTTTAAGGCGGCTCGCCCTCTCCGTCACCTTCGGTGCCACCTCTCCCAGAGGGAGAGGCTTTTGGCTCCCCCTTTGAGGAAAGACTTCCCCCGGTCGGGGGAAGATGTCGCGTAAGCGACAAAAAGGGGGTCTGGCGCGTGAGCGCCTGAGAGGGCGCAGGCCGCTCACCAGAAAACAAGGCTACCGCACAGATAAACTGCGCAGTAGCCTTGCTTCAAAAATTCAGAAATAATTACAGCTCCTGCGTCTCGAAGCCGTTGATGGTCAGCACTTCCACACTCTTGAAGCCTGCGGCCTTGACGGCGGCAGCAGCCTCGTCGAAGCCGAAGGTCAGGCTGTCCACATCGTGGGCGTCGGAGGTGATGATGACCTTGCCGCCCATCTTCTGCCACTCGCCCAGCAGCCATGCGCCGGGGTAGAAATCCTTGCGGTAGCCGCGGTAGACACCGCCGGTGTTCACTTCCAGCAGGCAGCCGTGCTCTTTGGCAGCATTCAGCGCCTTGAGGGCCGCGGCCTTATAGCGGGGCGACTCCTCGTCAAAGAACTCACCGGCAGCGTTCAGCTTCTTGATGAGGTCGATGTGGGCGAGGATGTCGGGGCCCATGGCCGCCACCTTCTCCACCTCGGCGAAGTATGCTTCCACAGCGGCCAGAGGGTCGCCGTCGAAGTCGTCGTAGATGCAGTCGTGGAGGTCCTGGGGACGGAAGTCGATCTCGTAGTATTTGCCGGTGTTCTTGCCGTAGAGGTGGTGCGCAGAACCGATCCAGTAGTCGTAGCCGGTGCGCTTGTCCTCGCTCAGCAGGTCCCACTCGATGCCGCAGAGGATGTCCACCTTGCCCTTGTACTCGGTCTTGAGCTTGGCGATGGTGGCCTTGTACTGGGCCGTGCGGCTTGGGCTCATGCAGTATTCACGGTCGCGCTGGGTATAGCTATGGCCCGTGAAGCCCAATGTGGTCAGCCCCTTCGCACACGCAGCGGAGGCCATCTCCTGCAAGGTGTTTTTGCCGTCGCACATCGTCGAGTGACAATGGACACTGGACTTCTTATAATCTGCCATAGTGAATCACTGCATCCTTTCCTGTTTGACCTTGTGGTCGATAACGTGTCGTTTTTCCAGTTCGCGGGTGATGTCCTCCACCGTGATGCCGGCCTGCACCATCAGCACCAGCACATGGTATGCCAGATCGCTGATCTCGTAGACCGTCTCGGCCTTGTCTTCCTTTTCGCCCGCGATGATGACCTCAGTACACTCCTCGCCCACCTTCTTGAGGATCTTTTCTTTGCCCTTCTCGAAGAGATAGGTGGTGTAGCTGCCCTCTTTGGGGCTGGTCTTGCGGCCCTTGATGAGGTCATACAGCCCCTGCCAGCTGAACTGCTTCAGCTCCGGGGAAACATACACTTCGTTGAAAAAGCAGCTCTCGGCACCGGTGTGGCAGGCGGGGCCGCTCTTGACGACCTCCACCACCAGCGCGTCGGCGTCGCAGTCGGCGGTGATGGACACCACACGCTGGACGTTGCCGCTGGTCTCGCCCTTGCGCCAGATCTCCTGACGGCTGCGGCTCCAGAACACCGTCCGGCCCTCCGCGATGGTCAGCGCCAGCGTCTCGGCGTTCATGTAGGCGAGGGTCAGCACCTCTTTGGTGTAGTGGTCCTGCACGATGGCAGGGATGAGGCCCTTTTCGTCAAATTTCAGATCCATAATGTTTCTCCTTCCCCGCAGGGGGGACAGCTATAGTTTAGCGTATTCGGCGGGCAAACGCAAGGGCTCAGAGCCGCATTTCCACGCCATTTTCGTTTAAGTATTCCTTTAGCTCCCGGATGGTGAGCAGCTTCTGGTGGAAGATGCCCGCCCCGGCCCCTGCGCCCCGCCTTTTCCCGGGCGCTTTTGTCTTATGATAAAGTTGTAAAGCGTGAAAGTGACCGTGTTTTCATTTTTATGATACGATTTTTCTGTGCGTTTGTACAGAAGGGCGAAATGATTTCACTCATCGAGGCACAAAAATAAACCGCCCTGTGCATCTCAGTACACAAGGCGGTTTACAAAATCTTTTTCTGCATATCAGGCTGGCATTTTATCTGCCAGCTCCTGCACCTCGGACAGCGGAAGGCTGGAAAACTTTGCGATTTGTTCCAGCGTCAGTCCTCCATCCGCAAGCATCTTCTGGGCCACCGCAACATTGGCCTTATGCGTTGCTTCTTTTGCAGATTCAAATGCAATTTCTTCAAACGCTCTGCACATCTGTGTACGGCCTCCTTCCGTTTCCTTCAAATAGCGGACTTCCTGCGCCAGAAGCGGGTTCAGAATATCCGCTGCATTGGTACAATTCATATCATGCATCAACCGTCCGACAGGGTGATTCAAATCGCGGAACTGTCCATTGACATACACGATATGTGCTCCATCGCCAAACAATGCATCGTCCAGCTCTGCAATCCGCCTTTCCACATGGTAAAGCGGCAGTCCTGCACCAAATCTGTCGTGTTCTGTGATGAATATCACATAGGTATCTACCAGATCTTCAAAGTCTTTTCCTTTATCCAGCAGCGTCCTGTCCAGCATACTGCTGTGGAACCTTGCTCTGCGGACTCCCGCACCACGGTCTGCACGCTGAACTTCAATATCCATTACGCGGCCTTCGGCGTCCACTGCCCGAATGTCCAGCTTGATCGAGCGATTTGTTGCACTTTTATATTCTACCTGCGCCTCTGTCCGAAGAACGCGAATGTCATCCCTCTCCAGAACGGTATTCAGAATATATTCCACCGGAGCGATTTTTTCATCCAGTGCTTCGGAAAAGAAGTCATCATCCATCAGCCGCAGCCCGGCAAGAAGTTCCAGATAACGCTCCTGCTTATCCTTCTGCATCCTTCTCACCTCCGTGTTCCCTTTTCTATAAAATATCATATATACGCACAAAAAGCAAGGCCCTGACGGTGAAAACGCACCGTCAGGGCCTTACCCTTTTTATTCAGTTTCAGCCCAGCAGTTCCAGCACGCCGCTCTTGGGACGTGCGCCGACGGCCTGACGAACCAGCTTACCGTTCTCGAACAGCAGCAGGGTGGGGATGCTCATGACGCCGAACTCGGCGGCCAGATCGGGCTGCTCGTCCACATTGACCTTGCCCACCTTGACGTCGGTGCGCTCCTCGGCCACCTCGTCCACAATGGGGCTCAGCATCCGGCAGGGGCCGCACCAGGCGGCCCAGAAATCGAGCAGGACGGGCTGAGCGCTCTTCAGCACCTCGGCCTCAAAGTTTTCTTTCGTGATGGTGATGACTGCCATATCGTTTCCCTCCATAAAGAGTGTTTTTTCATCTGACAGGGACAGTATACCCCAAACTCCGGCGTTTTTCCGTGAGCAAGTCACATAAAAAGCCCGGGGCAGACATTTTCTGCTCCGGGCTCTGGAAATTATTTTGCGATTTCAGGCTCAGATGTCCTTCAGGGCGTTCTTGCCGGCGACGTAGCCGTAGTACATGGCCATGGAGTGGCTGACGCCCTTCAGGCCGATGGGGTACTCGGTGGCAAAGCGGTTGCCCTGGATGTTGCCGGCGACGTACAGGCCGGGGATGACATTGCGGTCGGCGTCGAAGGTGTGGCAGTCCTCGTCGCTCTCGAGGCCTCCGATGCAGACCAGCAGCAGAGCAGTGGTGAACTTGTCGGCGTAGAAGGGGCCGTTCTCGACTGCCCACATACGGGAAGCGGGCTTGTGGAAGTCCTCATCGTAACCGGCCTTGGCCAGCTCGTTGTAGCGCTGGATGGAGTCCAGAGCGGTCTGCTGGGCGGCAGTATCGTCCGGGTAGATCTTTGCCACCAGCTCTTCCAGCGTGTCGGCCTTCACAGCGCGGCCATCGGCCACAGCAGCTTCCAGCTGATAGGGGCTCTTGTAGTTGCGGTAGGTAGTGTTGTTCTTGGGGCCTTCGTCCTCGCTGGCGTAGTCCTCATAGTAGCAGGCACCGCCGTGGGCTGCGGGCATATAGGGCAGCTGCTCGGGCCAGTTGGAGTCGAAGATCTGCCAGCTCTCGCGGTTCTTCTGCAGCTCGATCTGGTTTTCCAGCTGCTGGCCGGGCAGGTCCTCGTTCATGAAGCGCTTGCCGTTGAGGTCGAGGTTCAGGAAGCCTGCATTGCCCATGACGCCCACGCCGGCGAGGTCGGCGCCGCCGCCCATGTGGTGGATCATCGGGGCGTGGCTCTGCTGCACCTGAGCGCCGGCCCACATACCCAGCTGGATGCCGTCGCCCTGATTGGTGAAGTTGCCCTCCACATCCACATTGGTGAACAGGCACTGGATGTTGTTCTCAATGACCTCGGGGCAGAAGTGCTTGAGCATCTTGGTGTTCTGGGAGTAGTCGCCAGTGGAGAGGATGACGCCCTTGGAGGCGTTGCACTTGATGTACTCGCCGGTAGCGGCATCGCGGGCGTAAAGGCCCACGCAGCGGCCATTCTCCATGATGAGCTTCTCGACGAAGCAGCCGTAGAAGGTCTGGACATTGCCGGTGTCGATGGCTTTCTGCATATTGGCCTCGACGGTGACGTGCTGGTCGGGCTTGAACTCGACGGAAGTGGGGTAGCAGGGGAAACGCTCCTGCTTCCAGTCGTAGTGCTCGGGCAGCGGGTAGAAGATGGGGATGATGAAGTTGTCCGCGCTCTCGTCGGGGATAGCGCTACGGGTGGTCTCGGCGTAGTACAGGTCGGGGTTTGCCTCCACCCACCAGTCGAAGGCGTCGCCGATGTTGTGGGCCCACTTGCTCATGATGCTGCGCTTGCAGCGGTAGGTGCTCTCCACCATGTGGGAGTCGATGATGTCGTCGATCTGCTCGCGGGTCCAGGTGTCGCGGCCCCACTTGGCCTGCACCTTGCCGTTGATGACGGCGTACTCGCCGCTGCGGCACTGGGGGCCGTCGGCCTTCTCGAAAGCAGCCACCAGACCGCCGTCCTCAGCGACGCTGCGGCAGGCGGCAACGCCTGCGATGCCGCAGCCCACCACGGCCACATCCACGTCAACGGTCTTGGCGACCTTGCTCTCGTCGATCTCCGGCTCGGTACCCAGCCAGTCCTCATCGGAGGAAGATGCAGCGGTGTCGCCGCCTGCGGTGTGGACGCCCATTGCCTGCTCGATGCAGCTTGCGGCGGCCTTCTTGACGGCGTTGGTGGTGATGGTAGCGCCGGAGATGTTGTCGATCTCGGTGCTCTGAGCAGCCATCAGGGCGTCCTTCAGGGTGGGGGCTGCCACGCCGCCGATGCTCTCGGTCTCGTTGGAGGCGTCAATGACCACGTCGGTGATGGCGGTCTCGCTGAAGGTCATGGTGACCTTCACCTCACCGATGCCGGTGGCGGTGCCGGTGTAAGTGCCGGGGGTGTAGATGGCCTCGCCGGCGGAGGCGGCAGTGCTGCTGGAAGAGCCTGCGTTGCAGGCGGCCAGTGCGCTGGCGGTAACGCCGCTCATAGCGGCAGCGGCGGCAACCTTCAGGAAGCCTTTACGAGAGATCTTTTTCATCTGGAATGCTCCTTACTCTTTCTTCTTTCGACGTTTTCAGGCAGAAAATCGTTCTTCCGAGAGATAGTATAAAATATAACGAAGTAAAAGGGAATTAAAAAATCTTAAGCATCCTGATAAAAAAGCTTTATAAGTGTCCTGTTTCCTGCTATACTGAGGCTATACGGATGTCCCGCCGCCGGAAAGGAGTTTTTTGTCATGAACGAGCACCAGCTTCTCTGCTTTCTCACCGTGAGCCGGACGCTGAATTTCTCCGCCGCCGCGCGGGAACTCTACTGCACCCAGCCCGCTCTGAGCTACCAGATACGCAGCCTCGAAAAGGAGCTGGACGCCGCACTGTTCCGCCGCACGACGACGCAGGTGGCCCTCACCGAGGCAGGCCGCGCCCTGCTGCCCCATGCGGAAGACATCTACCGCGGCATCCTCAACGCCCGCACGGCGCTGAAAGGCTTCGGCACCCACCATACCCTGACCCTCCGCCTGCCGCCGGTGCTTTTGCAGCGGGACCCCATCTACCCCATCCTGATGGCGAGGCTCCACGCCGCGCTGCCGGGCTATGAGTTCAAAGTGGACACCACGCCTGTCCCCTCCAGCTACCACCACATGCTCTGCACCGAGGCAGACGCGGCGCTCTACCTTCCCTTCGGCCCGCTGCCGCCAGAGATCCGCTGTGAGACCATCATCGGCAACCGGTTTTACCTCATCGCCGCGCCGGAGCACCCATTCTCCGGCCAAAGCAGCGTCGAGCTTTCTGCCCTCGCCGGGCAGCAGATATTTTACGAGCCCCTCTATCAGGACATGGTGGATTTCGCCCGGAAGCAGCCGGGGATGCCCTATTCCACACCGGTCTGGCGGATGGTGGAAAACTACGAGTCGGTCTACGCCGAGCTTCTGGCCGGGCGGGGGATGTTCCTCTGCCCGATGATCTACCCGGCTTTCCCTGCCGGGTGGCACATCCCGCTGCATCTGTCCATCCCGGACACCCGCCTGCTGACCCTGCGGGATGATCCCCGCCCCGAGATATGCACCCTGCGCAAAGTCTTCGCCGAGGTGTACGCCGAGAGGGAAAAGCTGATGAAAGCTCTGTGAGATGCAAAAACGCCGCCGTGCAATGCACAGCGGCGTTCGTTATTTCAGAGAAAGAGCTTACTTGCCCAGCATTTCCTTTGCGGTCTTGCAGATGGTGGCAGCGTCCAGACCATACTCTTTCAGCAGGTCCCAGGCAGGGCCGGAGCAGCCGAACTTGTCCTGCACGCCGACGCGGCGGACAGGGGTAGGCAGCTTCTCGCTGAGCAGGGAGCAGACAGCCTCGCCCAGACCGCCGATGACGTTGTGCTCCTCGGCGGTGACGATCTTGCCGCACTCCCGGGCAGCCTTGAGGATGATGTCCTCATCCAGAGGCTTGATGGTGTGGATGTTGATGACGCGGGCGTGGATGCCCTCGGCGGCCAGGGTCTCGGCGGCCTTGCGGGCCTCATTGACCATCAGGCCGGTAGCCACGATGGCAATATCACTGCCCTCGGTGAGCTGCTCGCCCTTGCCGATCTCGAAATGATAGTTGGCCTCATCGTGGAACACGGGAACCGCCAGACGGCCAAAGCGGAGGTAAACAGGGCCCTGCATCTCGTAGGCGGCGCGGACAGCAGCGCGTGCTTCCACGTCGTCGGCGGGGCAGATGATAGTCATGCCGGGCAGGCTGCGCATGAGGGCGAAGTCCTCGCAGCACTGGTGGGAAGCGCCGTCCTCACCGACGGAAATACCGCCGTGGGTAGCGCCGATCTTCACGTTCAGGTGGGGGTAGGCCACGGAGTTGCGGATCTGCTCAAAGGCACGGCCCGCAGCGAACATCGCAAAGCTGGACACGAAAGGAACATAGCCCATGGTGGACAGGCCGGCGGCGACGCCCATCATGTTGGCTTCGGCGATGCCGCAGTCGAAGTGGCGGTCCGGGTGAGCCTTGCGGAACATACCGGTCTTGGTAGCGGCAGCGAGGTCGGCGTCCAGGACCACCAGGTCGTCGTGGCCCTCAGCGGCCAGTGCTTTCAGAGTATTGCCGTAGCTCTCGCGGGTAGCGATCATTTTCACATCTGCCATCTTACTTGTCCTCCTGTTCCAGCGCGGCGTAGGCTGCGTTCAGCTCCTGCATGGCCACAGCGTACTCCTCGTCGTTGGGGCCTTTGCCGTGCCAATCCACAGAGTTGGTCATAAAGGAGACGCCGGTACCCTTGACGGTGTCCAGAATGATGCAGGTGGGCTTGTCGTTCTCGGCGTGGAACGCCTTGATAGCAGACTCGATCTGGTCGTAGTCGTGGCCGTTGATGGTCAGGACGTTGAAGTTGAACGCCTTGAGCTTTTCTTCCAGCGGAGCGCTGTTCATGACCGTCTCGGTGGTGCCATCGATCTGGAGGTGGTTGCGGTCCAGCATGACGCAGAGGTTGGAGAGCTTATAGTGGGCGGCGAACATGAAAGCCTCCCAGCACTCGCCCTCTTCCACCTCACCGTCACCGAGGATGGTGTAGACATTGATGGGCTTGCCGCTGTGCTTTGCGCCCAGAGCCATGCCGCAGGCGGCAGACACGCCCTGACCCAGACTGCCGGTGGACATATCCACGCCCGGAGTCTCATTCATGTTGGGGTGGCCCTGCAGGTAGCTGCCGATCTTGCGCAGGGTCTTGAGGTCTTCCACCGGGAAGAACCCGCGCTCGGCCAGCGTGGCGTAAAGTGCCGGAGCTGCATGGCCCTTGGACAGCACGAAGCGGTCGCGGTCCGGTTTTTTCGGCTCCTTGGGGTCGATGTTCATATCCACGAAGTAGAGGTAAGACAGCACCTCGGCGATGTCCAGACTGCCGCCCGGATGGCCGCACTTGGCGCTGTGAGTTCCCTCGATCACGCCCATGCGGATGTGACAGGCGTGCTTGGCAAGGGTAAGCTTTTCTGCATTTGTCATGATGGTCCTCCCGTATGAACCTCAGAAGTTGCAAGTATACAGCCGCGCAAGGCACAGCTCCCGCCGCCCCATTGCGCTATAATTCAAGTTTATATTATCTATTCTGTGCAAAAAGGTCAAGCTTCTTACAGCAAAATGTACACAGGCGGTCAAAAACTGCTCCAAACGCTTTCTTTTTTGTTCAATTTGCAGCCTGTCCGGGAGCGGTCTTGACAAATCCTGCGGCACTCTGCTATAATTTTCACGATTTCCGGCAGGAAGCCGGGCCTGCGGGCCGAAGCCCGCCTTACACTATTTTCAGCCGCCGCATTTTTGAAACAGACGCCATGAAGGGGTCTGCCGTTGGCTTGCAAGCCGACTGGCAGGCCCCTTTTTTCTGTTTTTCTGCGGCGCAGTCACAGGAGGAAACAGATGAAAACCAAAAACTCTTCTCCGGCCCGCAATGTCGTGCTGGCCGCACTCTTTCTGGCGCTGGCCTTCGTGCTGCCCATGGTGACGGGCCATCTGCCGCAGGTAGGCAATATGCTCTGCCCGATGAGATCGGAAGAGCGTCGTGTAGGGAAAG
>ERZ810506.318-NODE-318-length-16743-cov-6.66767_pt1 | contig 16743 bp, 12 predicted proteins | sample MGYA00520267_ERZ810506 | MGnify/ENA primary metagenome ERZ810506 (study PRJEB31588, sample SAMN03398949) | human gut metagenome | study: EMG produced TPA metagenomics assembly of the PRJNA231909 data set (A prospective, longitudinal analysis of the... | reverse complement strand
GGCCGGAACTTTCGGACGTCTATTGGTTCTTTTCGCTTTACTTCCAGCTGGGACTCAGAAGTCATTCTTTTGTCTCAGCGCTTGGCGCTCAAGTATAATACCATATGCCGGGCCACTTTGCAAGCCTTTTTTGCAAGTTTTTTGCTCTTTTTTCGCTTTTGTGTACATCCGCCAGTTTTTTGCTTGAAATCATTCCCTGCTTTGACACCCGTTCAGCACGCCTGCGGTGTGCGGCTCCTCCCAGTGGGAGGGGGCGTTGCACTATATAATAAGGAAAGCATCTGCTGCCTTCACCGGGCAAACGGATGCTCTCTCTTATATATAATAGTTACTTCTGGGCATACACCTGCTTGAGGTGTTCCGTGAGCTTCATATTCTCGCTATAGTCTACCGGCACCACGATGACACTGGGGACATCCTGTTTGAAAGCCTCTTCCATCGTGGGGATAAGTTCCTCTGCCTTCTCAACACGATAGCCCTTACAGTGCATAGCCTCTGCCAGCAGCTTGAAATCGGGGTTCGAGAAGTCCACATAGCAGTGCTCGCCGCCGAACTGCTCCTGCTCTTTCCACTTGATGAGACCGTAGCTGGAGTCCTCCCAGATGAGGGTCACAAAAGGCACATGCTCCCGCACCGCTGTTTCCAGCTCCTGACTGTTCATCATGAAGCCGCCGTCGCCGCAGACCGCCAGCACCTTTTTCTCTGGATAGAGAAGTTTTGCCGCGAACGCGCCCGGGATAGAGAAGCCCATGCTGGCGAAGCCGTTGGAGATGAGGCAGGTGTTGGGCTCATAACAGTCATAGTGGCGGGCGATCCACATCTTATGGGCGCCCACATCGCTGACCACGATGTCGTCGCGGCCCATGACCTTCCGGACATCGGCGAGGATGCGTGCCGGCTTCATGGGGCGGCTGTTGTCCGCCGCCATTGCCTCATGCTCTGCCACCATCGTCTGGCGGAGAGCCAGTGCAAATTCCGGCTCACCGGTGCGGTGGGCGCAGCGCAGGATCTCATACAGGCTTTCTGAAATGTCGCCCACCACTTCCACAGCAGGCTGATACCGTTTGTTGACATCGGCGGGGGCGCTGTCGATGTGGACGATGGTCATATTCTCCCGTGCGCCCCACTTGGCCGGTGCGCACTCCACGATGTCGTAACCGATCGCGATGACCACATCCGCCCGATCGAAGAGCTGGTTGACATAGTCTTTCTGCGGGATGCCGATGGTCAAGAGGCTGTATTTGTCATCCATCGGGATGATGCCCTTGGCCATCATAGTGTTGACCACCGGGATGTGCAGGCGGTCAGCCAGCTCGGTGACAGCAGCGGCGGCATGGCCGCGCACCGCACCCGCGCCTGCAAGGATGACCGGATTTTTCGCCTCACTGATGATTTTTCCTGCCGCTGCAATGTGGGTCGGGTCGGCATAGACCTCATGCATCTGCTGGCGCTTGAGCGGCACGGCGTCGGCGGGCATTTTTGCAATATTCTGGGGCAGGTCGATATGGGTCGCGCCCGGCTTGCCCTTTTCGGCATGCTTGAAGGCCAGCCGCACGATCTCGCCCACCGTGTCGGGGCGGATGATCTGCTTCGAGCGCTTGGTGATAGGCTCAAACATCGCGGTCAGGTCAAGGTACTGGTGGCTGGTGAGCTGCATCCGGTCGGTGCCGACCTGGCCCGTGATGGCCACCAGCGGCGCACCGTCCAGATAAGCATCCGCCACACCGGTGACAAGGTTGGTGGCACCGGGGCCAAGGGTGGACAGGCAGACGCCGGCCCGTCCGGTCAGACGGCCATAGACATCCGCCATAAAGGCCGCACCCTGCTCGTGGCGCACCGGGATGAAGCGTATCTTGCTGTCCCGGATCGCAAACATCAGATCCAGCGTCTCTTCGCCCGGAATGCCAAACATCACATCAACGCCCTCAGCTTCCAGACAGTCCACCAGCACCTGCGCAGTCGTTTTCATTTCCTTCATTTTCTTTCCCTCCCAAAACGAAAAAGGCAGCGCAGCCCCATGCGGGCCACGCTGCCTTTGCTGCGCTTATTGTAAACGATTTTCGGTCATCCCGCAAGTGCAAATTTCCACAAAAAGCGGCTTGCTTTCGATTTTTGCTCCGGCAGGCTTGACAAGCGGCGGGGCAGGCCGTATGATGAAAATATCTTTTTTGCAGTGAGGTAGTTATCATGTCCAGCATCACCATCCGCGGCTGCTGCATCGGCGCAGGCCGTCCGAAAGTCATCCTGCCCATCGTCGCCCGCACAGAGGACGATATTCTCCGTGAGGCCAGGCGGCTGTCCGCGCTGAAGGCCGACTGCATCGAGTGGCGGGCCGACTGGTTTTCTGATGCTCTGGATGCTGCCGCACGGAAGCGGGTGCTGTCCGGTCTGCGAGCAGCGCTGGGCGAAAAGCTCCTGCTCGTGACCTTCCGCACCAAAGCAGAGGGCGGAGAAGCCTCCCTGACGCGGCAGCAATACGCTGATTTCTGCGGCACGGTCTGTGTCAGCAGCTGTGCCGATCTGCTTGACATCGAGTTCTTCCCGAATCGAGAAGGACTTCCGGCCCTCATCGGGCAGGCGCACAAGGCTGGTGTTGCAGTGGTTTGTTCCAGCCATGATTTCCACAAAACGCCGTCCCGGACGGAGATGGTCACGCGCCTGACCGCCATGCAGCAGGCCGGAGCCGACCTGCCCAAACTGGCTGTGATGCCGAACTCGCCGTCTGACGTCCTCGAATTGCTGGCCGCCACCGCAGAGATGGCAGAGCAACACCCCGAAACGCCCGTCATCACCATGAGCATGGGTGCGCTGGGCGCAGTGAGCCGCCTGTGCGGAGAGACGTTCGGCTCTGCCATGACCTTCGCCAACCCCGGGCAGGCCAGCGCACCCGGACAGGTGGCGCTGGATGTAGTGAATGAAGTGCTGGACAGCCTGAGACTCGAGTAAAAAGCTCAATATCCCCCAGTAATTGCAGCAGCCCCGCTTTTCAGGCGGGGCTGCTGTTCATTTTCTAGAAAATTGTCTGATACGTCAAATTTCAACGGTTTTCATTGGCTATCTTTCCAGATTTTTGCGAGTTTTCTCAAAAACATTGACATTCTGTCGTCGAAATCATATCATTGTGTCATAAGAGATGAAAAGTGCTGCTGCGAGTTGGATTCCATCGTTTCTACTCCATTTCAGTGAAATCGTGCCATACCGACAGGAGGTCCCACCATGATGCAGTGTGTCAGACGATGCAGTTTTATTTGTGGAGCTGTTCTCAGCATCCTGCTCCTGCTCTGCAGCTGTCAGGCTGGGGCCGGGCAACTCATCCTGCCGGACAATATTCCCTCAGAAAACACCTCCCAGGGAAAGAAGGAGCTGCTCGCCGCCCTGAACACCATAGGCATCCGTCGCCCCGAGACTACCCAGGACTCCTATATCCCAGGTGCCGACTCTGTCGCCGAGACGATCTTCCTGTGCATCCAGAAGAAATCTGGCAACAATGCAGCCGCTGCCATCAAGCTACTGTCTGCGAACGAGGTTACCGGGTTTGCAAATTGCGCCAATGTAGTCTTGAACAGGCTTTCGCCTTCTCCCGACGAGACATATTTTGTGAGCTATGCTCTTCTCAGCGCCGATGTTCTGGAAGATGGTGCCTTGCGGGAAGATGTTGACCTCAGTGCTGTCGCCCGCACCCTCCTCGCCAATCGGAGTCTTCTTGTTCTCTCTGACGTTTTTCAGCCCGACGCCAGCCAGAAAATCGGTTTTGCCGTCGGCGTCATCGGCGGTCAGGCGCTCGTCGTGGCTGTGTTCGTTTCCTGACAACATTTTTCAAGACAAACAAAAAATGACCGCTGCGGTCTCCTGTTCCGCAGCGGTCATTTTCTCTGTCCATCCTATTGGGCAAACCATTTTATACTCTTATAATAAAGGATCCTGTCAACGCCTGTCAACCGAAAAAAGATTGCTTTTTGTCGATCTGCGCGGTTTCACATTGTAAACTGCACTGCGCAGAATGCGGCATAGATGCAGAGCAGCGCCACACCCTGCACACGGGAGAGCTTTCCACGCACCAGCGCCGGGATGGTCAGCAGCGCCATCACCAGCAGCATCACGGGCAGCTCGAGCACCAGACTCGAGTTGATACCGAACAGGGTCGCACTCTGAGGGATCTCAAAGGGTGCCAGTGTCACCGACATGCCGCTGACCAGCACGAGGTTGAAGACATTCGCACCCACGACATTGCCCAGCGAGAGGTCGCTGTGGCCCTTCATCAGCGAAGTAATGGCCGTGACCAGCTCAGGCAGCGAGGTGCCCAGCGCCACGAAGGTCAGCGCGATGACCGATTCCGGCACGCCCATCGCCTGCGCGATGATGGTGCCGTTGTCCACCAGCAGGTTCGCGCCCAGCGCGATGAGGGCTGCGCCCACCACCAGCAGCAGGACGATCTTTCCGATGCCCATCGGCTCTTCCTCATGCTCCGGTTCTGCCGGGGCATTTTTCATCTGCCAGACATTCGCCGCCATATAGGCCACGAACATCCCCAGCATCAGCAGGCCCATCGGACGGGTAAAGCGGCCCATGCCGTAAGCTGCCACGCAGTAGATGGCCGCAGCCGCAAAGAAGAAAGCCACCGGAACACGCAGGGGCTTCGGGTCCACCTTGCCGGGCCGCACGGCCACCGTAATGGCCGCGATGAGGGCCGTGTTGCAGATGACAGAACCGATGGCGTTGCCGTAGGCGATCTCGCCGTGGCCGGACACTGCCGAGATGGTGGACACCATCACCTCGGGCAGGGTAGTGCCGACGGACACCACCGTTGCGCCGATGAGAAGCTCCGGCAGATGGAACCGGCGGGCCAGCGCCGATGCGCCGTCCACAAACCAGTCACCGCCCTTGATAAGGCAGAGCAATCCAAAAAGAAACAGGATGCCGGGGATTATCATATCGTTCCTCCCAATATCTCTCCGGGCGCAAATCGCGCCGCGTCACATAACAAAAGCCGTATTGTATATGATACCAAATTTCCGTGTGGAATACAACGCCCTGCCCGAAGACATTTTGCGCCCCACTATATAAGGTGGGCCGTGCCATTGAAATCCATTGCTATTTGTGTTATTCTGTGATCAGAAAGGCGCTGTCCTGCAAGTGCAGCGGTCATGCTCCCTCCTCGGCATCACATTCCGTGTGCCGTCCGGAGGAAGTCCAATTTTTGTCATCCTCCGGATGGTCTTAATCATTTATACATGAAAGACTTGAAGGAGGAAATCCATCATGGATATTTTGAATACTGTTATTGCTCTGCTCGGCCTTCTGGCCACCGTTATCATTGGCACTGCCAAAATCACTTGGACGATTGCCCAAGTGATTTTTCGGAATACGCACCACGCAAAGCACTATTCTAAAAAATGACAAGAAAAATGACCGCCCTACAGTCTACCAAACTCAAGCGGTCATTTATTCTTAAATTTCCGTGATAGAGGAGGGAGCTGACCACTGTGCGGGCAACGCCTTTCTTTGTCTTCATTATAGACGTTAGAACGCAGGTTGTCAAGAGACTTGCGTTTTCATTTTATTTACACCACTTTGCAAACTCTTCATCGGTACACTTGACGTAGTGGCTGCCGCTGACGAGGTGGCTGGTGCCTTCGCTGTAGTCGATGCCGGAAGTGGCATAGTCGTAAGTCTCGGCCACGCGGCGCTTTTCCACCACCGGGTTCGGCAGCGGGATAGCCGACAGCAGGCTCCGGGTGTAGGGATGAATGGGATCCGCGAAAATTTCTTCCGTGGTACCCGTTTCCAGCAGGTGGCCCAGATGGAGCACACCGATACGGTCGGAGATGTACTTGACCATGGACAGGTCGTGTGCGATGAACAGGTAGGCCGTGCCGGTCTCCTGCTGGATGTCCTTCATCAGGTTCACGACCTGTGCCTGGATCGACACGTCCAGTGCCGAGATGCACTCGTCGGCGATGATGAGCTTCGGGTTCATGATGAGGGCGCGGGCGATGCCGACGCGCTGGCGCTGGCCGCCGGAGAACTGGTGGGGGTAGCGCTCAGCATGCTCGGGCGCAAGGCCGACCTTCTCCAGAATTTTCTCCACCTTTTCGCGGCGCTCGTCCTGGGTTTTGTACATATGGTGGATGTCCAGGCCCTCGCCGATGATGTCCTCCACCTTCTTGCGGGGGTTCAGGGACGCCATCGGGTCCTGGAATATCATCTGCATCTGGGTGCGCAGGGTGTTGTTCTGGGCGTGAGTCAGACGTCCGCTGATGTCCTGCCCGTCGAAGGTGATCTTGCCTGCGGTGGGGTCATACAGCCGGATGATGCTGCGGCCAATGGTGGATTTGCCCGAGCCGGACTCGCCCACCAGACCGTATGTCTCGCCGGGATAAATTTCAAAGCTGACATCGTCCACGGCCTTGACGGTGAAGTTCTTGTTCACCTTGAAATACTGCTTCAGTCCCTCGACCTTCAGAAGAGGGGTAGCGCTCTGTGCTGCCATTTACTCCACCTCCTCTATCTTTTTTGCTTCTGCGCTCATACGGGCCACACGGTCTTTCAGCTCAGGCGGCATCTCCACCTTGGGAGCGCGGGGGTCCAGCAGCCAGGTAGCTGCAAAGTGGGTGTCGCTGATCTTGAACATGGGCGGGTCGATCTCGTCGTCGATCTCCAGCGCGTACTTGTTGCGGGGTGCAAAGGCGTCGCCGGCCTTCTCATGCAGCAGGTTCGGCGGCGAACCGGGGATGGTGTACAAACGCTCGTCGGCGGTATCGAGGTCGGGCATGGCCGACAGCAGACCCCAGGTGTAGGGGTGGCGCGGGTCGTAGAAGATCTCGTCGATGGTGCCGGTCTCCACGATCTTGCCCGCGTACATGACATCGACATAGTCCGCCACCTTTGCCACGACGCCGAGGTCATGGGTGATGTAGATGACCGAAATGCCGCGCTCCTTCTGGATGCTGCGGATGAGCTCGAGGATCTTTGCCTGAATGGTCACATCCAGTGCGGTGGTGGGCTCATCGCAGATGAGCAGGTCCGGGTCGCAGGACAGCGCGATGGCGATGACCACGCGCTGACGCATACCGCCGGACAGCTGGTGCGGGTAGCTCTTCATCCGCTTTTCGGCGTCCGTGATCCCGACTTCTTCCAGCAGCTTGAGGGCCTTCTGATATGCCTCCGCCTTGGGCATCTTGAAGTGCCAGAGCATCCCTTCCATGATCTGCTTGCCGATGGTCATGGTGGGGTCAAGGCTGGTCATGGGGTCCTGAAAGACCATGGCGATGCGCTTGCCGTTGATGTGGCGGCGGATCCACTTTTTATCTTTTTGCAGCAGATCGACGGTTTCAGGGCTGCCGTCGGCGTGATGGTAGCTGAACCGGATGCTTCCGCTGTTCACCTTGGCGTTCTGGGCCAGAATGCCCATGGCTGCCTTCATGGTGACGGACTTACCGGAACCAGACTCACCCACCAGCGCCACCGTCTCGCCCTTGTACAGGTCGATGTTCACGCCGCGGATGGCGTGGACGGGGCCGGCCGTCGTCTTAAAGGTAATATCAAGGTCTCGCACCGACAAGACCTGTTCTCTTTTCGTATCAGGCATGTTGTGCGCCTCCTTACATACTCTTCATCTTGGGGTCAAGTGCCTCGCGCAGGCCGTCGGCCAGCAGGTTGAAGCTGAGCATCAGCAGGCTCATGACCACGATGGGCGGGATGATCTGATAGGGATGGGTGGTGAAGCTGTTGTACAGCTCACTGATCAGGGAACCCAGCGAGCACTGCGGCACCGGGATGCCCAGACCCACGAAGGAAAGGAATGCCTCGGTAAAGATCGCGGTGGGGATGCTGAACATGACCTGGGTGATGATGGGTCCGATGATGTTGGGCAGCACTTCCTTAAAGATGATAAAGAAGCTGCCGGCACCCAGAGTGCGGGAAGCCAGAACGAATTCCTGGTCCTTCAGCTTGAGCATCTCGGCGCGGGCGATGCGGCTCATGCCCACCCACTCAGTCAGCATCAGAGCGAAGATGATGGTGATCATGCCGGGCTGCAGCACCAGAAGCAGCAGCGTGACGATGACCAGACGGGGGATGCCGTTGGCAACTTCAAGAAAGCGCTGCATCAGCATATCCACCTTGCCGCCGAAGTAGCCCGAGATGAGGCCGTAGCTCATACCGATGACCATATCAATGACGGCAGCCGCCACGGCGATGATCAGGGAGACGCGGGCACCTTCCCAGGTACGGGTCCAGATGTCGCGGCCATAGAGGTCGCTGCCGAACCAGTAGTAGACGTCATCCTTGCCTTTTTCGACATAGTTGTTGACGATCTTGGTACCGGTGGTCGTGCTCATCTTTTCGCTGCCGTCCAGAATGCCGAACTGCTCGATGCCGGGGACGCGAGGCGCGAAGTTCTTCTGGCTCAGATCCTGGCCGGAATAAGTATAAGCATTCATTCCCGGGCCAAAGACGGCCAGCAGCAGGATGATCATGATCATCACGAGGCCCAGCACGGCGCTCTTCTTGCGGAAGAAGCGGATGCGGACGTCTTTCCAGAAGCTCTGGGCCGCGAAGTTGGTATCCACCGCGATCTCAGCGGCGTTGTCCTTCCGGGCAAACTCTGCCTCGGTGAACTTGTGCTCAGGGTACAGTTCCTGCACGGCCTGCGTGATGGCTGCGGCGGTGCTTTCGCCGCCCAGTCGGATCGCTTTTTCTGCCATATCAGTCGTCCCCCTTTGCCAGACGGATGCGCGGGTCGATGATGCCGTACAGCAGGTCAACGACCAGCATGATGCCAATGTACATGGCACTGTAGATGAAGCTCAGGCCGATGACCACGTTGTAGTCGTTGGACTGGATGGCCGTCACCAACAGGCTGCCCACGCCGGGGATGGCGAAAATTTTCTCGACCACCAGCGAGCCGGTCATCAAATCAACGATGAGCGGGGCCAGCACGGTGATGATAGGGATAAGCGCATTGCGCAGGGCGTGGCGGAAGATCAGCGCCGGGCCGGAGATGCCCTTGCTCTCGGCCAGCAGCATATAGTCAGAGTCGAGGACTTCTATCATCTCGCTTCGGGTGAAGCGGGCGATGGATGCCATAGTGAACATGGACAGCGACACGCTGGGCAGGACACTCGAACCAAAGACATCCTTGGCGGAGAACAGCATCGGGAACCAGCGGAGCTTGAAACCGAAGGTGTAGCTCAGGGCCAGTGCGAAAACGTAGGACGGCACCGACACGCCAATGACCGAGATGATGGTGGCGATGGTGTCGAAGATGGTATCCCGCTTGAGGGCAGCGATGATGCCCAGCACAAGGCCCACCAGAGCGCCCAGCGTGACGGCCATGCCGCCGATCTGGATGGAGATGGGCAGGCGGGACTGGATGAGCTGGGAGATGGGCGTATTTTTGGAGATGTTGTAGCTCACACCCAGATCGCCCCGGAGCATATTGCCCACGTAGCGGAAGAACTGGATGTAGATCGGCTGGTCAAGACCGTATTTTGCATAGAGCGCGGCTCTCATATCGGCTGTCAGCTTTTCGTCGTTGAAAGGCGAGCCGGGCATCAGCTGCATCAGGATAAACAGCACCAGCAGGATGGCCAGCAGCGTAAACAGCGAAGTGAGGATACGCTTGATCGTATATTTTTTCACGTCAGGTGAACCCCCTTTATGTGACCGCGGCGGTCAATCGTGCGTAGGCCGCGGACAGGTGCAATGGCAAAAAGGCGCACAGTGGCTTTTGCGGGCCACTGTGCGGCCTTATGTTCAGCGATTCAATTTAGGCGTTCTTCACGGTGCGCTTGTACACACGGTTCAGAGCGCAGGGGTGATGCTCCACGCCGGTAACCGCGCTGGAGATCATCTCGGCGTTGCACTGACCGTACAGCGGGAAGATGACTGCCTGCTCCAGAACGATGGCTTCTGCATCGTACAGAGCTGCCCAGCGGCCCTCGGGGTCGGTGCAGAGGTCGCCGGTGGTGCATTCCTCGATGATGGAGTCATACTCGGCATCGCTCCACAGACCGTAGTTGTTGGAGTTGCCGGTGACCCACATGCCCAGGTAGGTCATGGGGTCGGCGTAGTCGGGTCCCCAACGGGTGAGGGCGACCTCGAAGTTGCCGTCCTGCATATCCTGCACACGCTGCTTCTTGGGCTCGACGGTCAGGTTCAGGGTGAAGCCGGGGAGGGTGGTCTCCAGCTGCTCCTTAACGACCTGTGCCACCTTCTGAGGTGCATCGTCGGCATCCACGATCATATCAAAGGTGAAGCTGTCCTTGCCCAGCTCGCTCTTGGCGGTCTCGTAATACTCGGCTGCCTTGGCTGCATCGAATGCGCAGGAATCGGCGTACTTGGTCTGGTCGGCGCTGAAATCGCTGCCGTCCGGGCCGGTGGCGAACTGCGGAGGAACGGCGGTGTAGCAGGGAGCAGAACCATCCTTCAGGACGTCGCCGGTGATGGCGTCGCGGTCGAGGGCAAAGGTCATAGCCTTGCGCAGATTCTCGTTTGCCAGCTCAGGCACACCGTCGATGTTAGGGCTGATGTACCACAGGTAGCCAGCGCCCACGCTGGTAAACTCGGGGTCATCCTTGACCTGATCGACCTGCTCGCCGTTCAGCAGGGTCAGATCCAGAGCACCGGTCTGGTAGCTCATCAGAGCCTGCTGGCTGTCCTTGATGACCTGATAGGCCAGACCATCCAGAGCGATGTTTGCAGCGTCGTAGTAGTCGGGGTTCTTGGTCAGCTCGAATGCGGTAGCAGCGGGCTGGTAGTCGGTCAGGATGAATGCACCGTTGGACAGGACGGTGTCGGGGCTGGTGCCGAAGGTATCCTTGCAGGTGTTGAAGAATGCCTCGTTGACAGGGTAGAAGGTGGGGAAGTACATCAGGCTCAGGAAGTAGCTGACAGGGACGTTCAGCTGAACTTCGAGGGTCTTGTCATCCACTGCGGTCACGCCCAGATCCGTGACGGGCTTCTCACCGGCAATGATCTGGGCGGCGTTGACCACCTGGCCGATGTCAGACAGCATATAGGAATACTCGGAAGCATTGGCGGGGTCAACAGCACGCTGCCAGCCGAACACGAAGTCGGCTGCGGTGACGGCGTCACCGTTGGACCACTTTGCATCGCGCAGGTGGAAGGTATAAGTCTTACCGTCCTCGCTGATGTCGTAGGTCTCGGCGAGGGCCGGGACAGCTGCGCCGTCGGCATCCATCTGCATCAGACCGTCGGTGTAGTCGGCGATGACCTCAAAGGAGGTGCCGTCGGTGGCGATCTGCGGGTCCAGAGACTGGACCTCAGTCTCCAGCATGATGTTCAGGGTGCCGCCTGCGGCAGTGCCAGCTGCGCTGGAAGCACCGGTGGAGGCAGCGGTAGAAGCTGCCGTGGAGCCGGAGCCGCCGCAGGCCGTCAGGGCCAGAGCTGCTGCGGATACGCCTGCTGCTGCCAGAAAGCTGCGGCGCGAAATACGACGATCGAATCTCATAATATCTTTTCCCCTCTCTAACACCGCTTTAATATATTAAAGCGACTGTTTCTGAAAAATGCACAAGGTGTTCTGCTCCCCCTCTGGAGCTTTCTGCACACCCTTGTGCCTTGGCGGCATTATACATCGTCCACCGCCGAAAGAAAAGACTTTTTGCCAAATTTATCCCCTCGACCCAACGATTTCTGTAGTTTGCCCAACTGCACACCAAAATTTTGATTTGAATTTTGTATAGTTTTGCCCTTGATGTGTATTCATGTAAAGTACAGTTCAGGTGAAATAAGTATTACTTGTACTTTTGCCGCGCACAGTTTCGTGCTGTATCTTTCTTTTATAAAGAAAACAGCCCATTATGCTTTTTCTGCATAGTGGGCTGTCCGGACTTTATTTTACTTCATGTGCCTGAGGTTTTGTCTCAAAAGCACTTTGAAAAGTGCTCAGACTGCCTCGGCAGCAGGTGCTTCGACCTTGCCATTGTACACAGCCTTGTCCAGCTGGCCTTCGGTGGCAGCCACAAGGGTGGTAGCGGCGGCAGCGCCGACGACGTTGGTGGCAGTACGAGCCATATCAGCAATGCTGGAAATGGGCGAAAGCAGGATGATGGCTTCCACCGGCAGACCGGCAGCAGCAAACAGAGCGGTAGCAGTGATGGTAGCCGTGCCAGGCACGCCGACGGTACCGATGGAGACGACCACAGCCAGCACAACGAGGAAGGCGTACTGCACCGGGGTGTAATCAATGCCCAGCAGGTGGATGGTAAAGACAGCCAGCAGGGTGGGCCAGACACCGGCACAGCCCGGCATACCGAGGTTTGCACCCAGACTTGCACCAAAGGCGGCGATGTCCTCGTTGACACCCAGCTTCCTGGTCAGCTGGTTGACCGTGACAGGGATGGTGCCAACACTGCTCTGAGAAGTGAAGGCGACAGTGCCTGCGGGCCAGACGCCCTTGAAGAACTGGACAGGATCCAGCTTGCCGACGATCTTGATGAGCGCGCCCTCGACCACGAAGGCCTGAATGGCGCAGAGGACATAAGCCAGCACCAGAACGCTCAGCAGGGGGACGAGGTCGGCCGGAGAAGAGCGGCTGACGGCACGGGCGATGAGGGACAGGACGGCATACGGAGTGAAAGAGATGACATAGCTGACCACGCGGCCCATCACAACGTCACCGGCGTCGATAAACTTCTTGAAAGGGGCGACTTCCTCGGGCTTCTTGGCGGCGATCTTGTTGTAACTGATGGCGACCAGAATGCAGAAGACCACGATGGGCACCACCTCGCCGTTTGCCCAGTGGGAAGCGAGGTTCTGGGGGAAGAGGCTGATAACCGTGTCTACAAAGGTGGGGACTTCCTTGGCGGTGTAGTCGGTGGCCAGCTCATACTTCACACCGTGGCCGACATTGGTCACGACACCAGCGAGCAGGGTGATGAGGCTGGCGAAGAAGGTGTTCAGGACGAGGAAGAAAACAGTCTTGAGGCCGATATTCTTCAGGCGGACGGAATTGCCCAGATTGGTGATGCTGGAAATGATGCTGAAGATCAGCAGCGGGATGACCACAGCCGAAACGACGTGGGCGTAGATGGTACCCACAGCGGCGACATAGGTGTGGTGGCCCTTGAACACGAGGCCCACGATGAGGCCGAGGCCCACAGCCAGAATGGTGCGCACGCCGAAGTCAACGTGCTTTTTCCTGTGCAGGTAGTACAGCAGGGCAAAAAATACGGCAGTCAAGGCCAGTGCGGCCAGATCCAGAATTTCTACAGACATAAAACGGATCCTCCTTTATTTTTGAGTGTGATGTCGTTTTTGTCTGTCAACACATTCGCTCTCTCATGATGTTCCTCCCATTTGGCACAAACCTACTTTGTATGTATGTTTGTTAGGTTGCTGTGGAGTATACTACATACAAACCCTGTTGTCAAGTAAATTATGAAAAAATTTTGAACCTCCGCCCCTCCCGGCGCAAAAAAGCCCCCGGCACCATGCGGAAGTGCCGGGGGGCTTTTCGTACAAAGCGGGGAGATGCGGAAGCTCTCCGCCTTGGGGAGGTGGTTATTTAGTGGAGCAGCTCGTTGTGTGCAAAACCGCCCACCGTCAGCTCTGCGCTCTCACCGGAGTGGGTGAGGGTAAAGAGGGTGCCGTCCACGCCCAGAGACAGCATGCTGTCGATGTTCAGGACGGTCTCACGGAGCTGGGTGCGGAACACGAGGGTGTTCACGCCCTGAGCCTTCAGCTCCTTCAGGTTGCTCAGGCAGCCGGAAAGGACGGCAGTCTCAGCAGGCACTGCCACAACATACCGGCCATCGGCAATAGAGGTCTCGTAGGCCCCTGCCCCGGTAACGGTCAGGGTGACAGCGGAGGAGCCGCCGTTGCTCTCGGGTGCGCCGCAGCGGGTGCAGACGCCATTCACAAAGTGGTGGCCCAGTGCATCACTGATGATCTCTTCGTAGGTCTCGCCCTCATGGGTGGTGCAGGTGTAGACCCGCTTGCCCGGAGTGGTGCAGGTGGGCTCTACCGTAGCCGTCAGCTCGTAGCTGTGGCCGTCCTGCTTGATGCCGACCAGGTCACCTGTGACGGTAATGCTGCCGTCCTCGTTTTTGGTGGTGGTGGCGTTTTCGTAGATATTGACCTTTCCCGTTTCGTCGGTACTGATATTGTCCACAGAATCGGAATTTTTCAGCGTCTCGCCCTTAGGGACATACAGGTTGACCACGGTGTTGTCTTTTGCCTTGACTCCGTCCGTCCTTGTTCCCACAAGGTTGATGGTGCTGTTTCCGCCTATTTCACGGGTGCCGCCATTAAAGTACAAAGTCCCGCCATTAAACGATAGCTTAGGAGCCTCCGCTTTCCCTTGCACAGCCGTAAGCGTCAGGTTCTCCAATATGTGTTCTTTATGATACATCTTGGAGAGCACTGCTCCCATATTACCTTCACCTTCGGCTTTTGCGTCCCCGCCGGTGAGCTCCAGCGTAGAATCCTTCATGCTCACAGCATATTGTCCATAGTTTCCGTAAAGATTCATTGCGTTACCGGCGCCTGCATATTTCTTTGACTCTGCACTTCCACCTGTAGCGGAAATCGAAACTCCCTCGATTTCTGCATTTGCACCTATCGAAATTCCGGCACCGCCCGATGCTTCCTTGTTATTATCTGTGTATCCATCGCCGCCCTTTGCGGTAATGTGGGCATCATCAAGGAGCTTGGCCGTTCCCTTATCCACTCGGATGCCAGTTCCACCACCGGACATCACATCCGATGTTCCTGTCACGTTGGAATCGCCGCCCTCGGCCTTGAGCTCGGCACCGGACACCGTGAGATTCTTGGCACGGATGCCATCACCGCCATTAAGCCACTGACCATTCATCGTAAAACCAAGGTTTGAAGTTTCAACATCTCCACCCGCAGCGGTGAGGCTGCCGTTTTTGTCTTCGTCCTGGATGGTCAGCGTACCTTCACCTTTAGCGTGCAGGCCATGACCTCCACTGAGATCGCTATCTGACCTCTCATCGTTGCTCCAGTAGCTGCCGCCCTTCAGCTCGTTCTTGCCATCCAGCTCCAGCGTCACATCGCCGGTGCCGGAAACGGTCACAGCATTCTCGGCAGTATTCCCTGCATCCACCTTCAGATTTCGCAGGATGACCTTCAGGACGTTGGTAGAGTTATTGATGATGCTCACCACATTGTTGGCAGCGGCCTGCGCCTTTTCGGTGAGGGTGGTGGGGGCGTTGGTAGCCTCGTAGGTCTTCTCCTCATCGGCCTTCTTTTCCTGGGTCTCCTGCTTGACAACAGGCTTGGCGGCCTCCTGCTGGGCTTCGGGGTCATACTGGCCGTACTCAATTACCTGATCGGAGGTTTTTTCAGTCTTTTCGGTCTTTTTGTCCTGTTCCGGCTCCTGAGAGTCGGCGGGCTTCTGCTCAGTCTTCTTCTGCTCGTCCTTCTTCTCCTCGTCCTCCGGGGCCAGCAGCTCCTGAGAGGTGGGCTCCTCGCCCTCGTCCTCGCCCTCGGCGGCAGAGTTCTGGGTCTTATCCTTGCCCTCGGTCTTGGTCTCGCCGGACTTTTCAACCTCGGAGGTGTTTTCGCCGGACTTTTCAACCTCAGCGGACTTCTCAGCCTCGGAAGTGCTCTCTTCCTCTGCGTTCAGGCTTTCGGTGGCCGTGGGCTTGGTGTTGTCGCCGGTGATGATGATGTCATCACTTTCATCCTCGCTCTTCTCGACAGCCTTACCGCCCACCGTGATAGTCTGTTTGCCGCTTTCGTCCACAGAGACTTCCACACTGCCCTGACTCACATCACAGATGTAAGCAGCCGAGGCCGGGGCAGCAACTGCCGACACCGCCATGCTCAGGGCCAGGACGGCCGCTGCCGTCCGCTTCATATTTTTCCGTAACCGCATAATTTTTACCTCCTGTTTCGTGGTTTTTCCTTTTTTTTTTTTTCCCCCCCCCCCCCTATCAGTTTGACAAGAGTTTTTGTCAACAATCTTTTCGGTGATTTTTTGGCACATCCTACAAATAAAGCCGCCGTTCCACACGTTTCGTGCAGTACGGCGGTCGATTCGTCTCTATTGCAGTCCCTCTGGACGCAAAAAGAGCCGCTGTGCATACGCACAGCGGCTCTTGCTGTCTTTCGATATTTTATTTTGCGTACTCGACAGCACGGCTCTCGCGGATGACGTTGACCTTGATCTGGCCGGGGTAATCCAGCGTATCCTCGATCTTCTTTGCGATGGAGCGGGCCAGCAGGATGACCTGATCGTCGCTGATGACGTCGGGCTTGACCATGATGCGCACTTCGCGGCCGGCCTGCACGGCAAATGCCTGCTCGACGCCCTCGAAGCTGGAAGAGATCTCCTCCAGATTCTCCAGACGCTTCACATAGCTCTCGACATTCTCGCGGCGGGCGCCCGGACGGGCAGCGCTGATGGCGTCGCAGGCCTGAATGATGAAGGCCAGCGGAGTCTTGGGCTCCACATCGCCGTGATGGGCCTCGATAGCGTGGATGACCTGGGTATTTTCCTTGTACTTGCGGCAGATGTCCACACCGATCTGGACATGGCTGCCCTCGATCTCGTGGTCCAGTGCCTTGCCGATATCATGCAGCAGACCAGCACGGCGTGCCATGGTCACGTTCACACCCATTTCGCCTGCCAGCAGACCGGCCACCCATGCCACCTCCATGCTGTGGGTCAGGGCGTTCTGGCCAAAGCTGGTGCGGTACTTCAACCGGCCGATCAGCTTGATCAGGTCCGGGTGCAGACCATGGATGCCC
>ERZ810506.269-NODE-269-length-18954-cov-7.74221_pt1 | contig 18954 bp, 10 predicted proteins | sample MGYA00520267_ERZ810506 | MGnify/ENA primary metagenome ERZ810506 (study PRJEB31588, sample SAMN03398949) | human gut metagenome | study: EMG produced TPA metagenomics assembly of the PRJNA231909 data set (A prospective, longitudinal analysis of the... | reverse complement strand
TGAAACGGGTACTTATGTTTGGGCTGTGGGCCTGGTTGACCGGAGTAATAAAGATCTCATAGGGCTGGACATTGCCGCCAAAGGGGATATATTGGATTCGGGCTGGTTAAAATTGTCGAAAGTAAGCATAAAAAAATAAGAGCTATAGGTATGAAGATTAATTTTCAAAATATGTGCAGTTTGAGAAAAATAAGTTGTGGGCTTATTTTTTCTATGGCTATATCATTAGTCGCTTGCGGCAGTGATAATGATGAAGAAGGAGGTGGTAATGGTGATGATGGTTTGGTAGAAGATACTTCTATTCCTGGAAACAGCATTGTCACGGTAAAGCAGAATCGAAATATCATTTTGCATAATCCTCTTTCCGGATGGGTATTATATGCGGGTATTGGTGATGGTTTATCTTCCACATTCTGGCAGGATTATGATAATTTTCCGTCATCGGAAGGCACTGTAAAGGTCTCTGATTATGCAAATACCTTATACCTTCGTGGTGCCTGGGCTGATTTTAATCCTGAAGAAGGAAAATATGCATGGAACTCCGATTGTGATACCCCTTCGGCTAAGCGACTGAAGATGTTGATAAAGGGAGCTAAGCAAAGAAATATGAAATTGGCCTTTACTTTTGTGGTGGATAGCCGTGATAAGCACTATAATTTTACTCCGAATTTTGTAAAAGAGGCTGGCGCGAAAGGATATGAAACACAAACAGGTTCAGTAAAAGTATGGTCTCCCTATCCGGATGATCCTATTTTCCAGAAATATTATGAGAAATTTATCAGGGCTTTGGCTAAGGATTTTAATGATCCCGACAAAGTACAGTTTGTAAGTGGTTCAGGATTTGGAAAATGGGGAGAGTATCATAGTGTATGGTACTATCAGGTGCGTGAGTTGGGAAAACCGGAGCTGCCGACTCGTGAGGCTGTTTTCGATTGGGTGACAGATTTATATTCTCAAGTATTTGATAAAGTTCCTGTGTTTGTAAATTATCATCGTTGGATAGGTACAAGTAAAGAATGGGATGGCAATAACTATGATAAAGATACTGAAAGATTAATAGGAAAAGCAGTAGCTAAAGGATATTCATTACGTCACGATGCGTTTGGTATGAAAACTTATTATTCTACTTGGGAACGCAATTTTATAGCCAAGTGGAAGTATCTCGTTCCTGTAGTAATGGAAGGTGGCTGGGTGAAAAATTCTCATGGAAACTCGATTCAGGGAGATGGATATGCCAATTATGCAGAAGTACGTCAGGGTGAGTTTGATGAGGCTAAAACAGCCTGCGTCAATATGATGGATTTACGCTATAATTCAGACTTTCGCAATGGAGAAACTTATTCATGGTTTAATGAAGCTTTCCAATTAGTTAAACAATTCTGTACAGAAGGAAGCTACCGTTTATTTCCGGACAGAATTTCTTTGCCTACAACTATCTCTAATGGTAAACAGATTGAAATAGCGCACCGTTGGAATAATTTTGGTTGGGGATATTGTCCGACGAATATTCCCCAGTGGAAGAATAAATATAAAGTGGCTTTTGCTTTATTGGACATCAAGAATGATAAACCGAAGTATGTATTTGTTGATGGAGAACCGGAAGCTTGTGATTGGGTGAAAGGTACGGCTAAATCATATACGTTTACAACCCGGGTTGAAGGCGTGGAGGCAGGTAAATACATGTGGGCTGTTGGTATTGTTGACACGGCAAAGCAGAATGAGATTGGAATTCACCTTGCTGTGAAGAACAATGTAACATCTGCCGGATGGTTGAAATTATTTGAAGTTACCGCTCGGTAAGTCATAGTCAATTGCTACGAGATACATTAATTGTTGGAAATGAATGTATTGGCAGGTCATAGTTCTCCGGTTCGTTGGGCATATATCTCCAATGAACTGATTGTAAGTATCTGGTACTTAGCTAAATGATAAGTGCATGGAATGGCTGGAATAAGTATCTGCTTACGTATTGCCTGATATACATCTGAAAACTAGAAATAATAATTAACTGACGAAAACATTGATGAGAAAAAAAGTTTTGATTTTGGGATTGTGCCTATTGGGAGTCACACATTCTCTTTCGTCAAAAGATAAAAAGAGTATTCCTTTGTATAAGGATGCCAAAGCTCCAATTGAAAAACGTATTGATGATTTAATATCGCGTATGACATTGGAGGAAAAGGTTTTGCAGCTAAACCAATATACATTGGGACGAAATAACAATGTGAATAATGTTGGCGAAGAAGTGAAAAAAGTACCGTCAGAGATTGGTTCTTTGATTTACTTTGATATAAATCCAGAGTTGCGTAATAGTATGCAGAAAAAAGCGATGGAAGAATCTCGTTTGGGCATTCCCATCATTTTTGGCTACGATGCTATTCATGGTTTTCGCACCATATATCCTATTTCGTTGGGGCAGGCCTGTTCATGGAATCCGGGATTGGTAGAACAGGCATGTGCGGTATCTGCACAAGAAGCCCGCATGTCTGGGGTTGATTGGACTTTTTCTCCCATGATCGACGTGGCACGTGATCCTCGATGGGGACGTGTAGCCGAAGGATATGGTGAAGATCCTTATACAAATGGAGTGTTTGCCGCTGCTTCGGTGCGTGGGTATCAGGGAGATGATATGTCAGCAGAGAACCGTATGGCTGCTTGTCTGAAACACTATGTAGGTTATGGTGCTTCGGAGGCTGGGCGAGATTATGTTTATACCGAAATTTCAGCTCAAACTCTTTGGGATACTTATCTGCTGCCCTATGAGATGGGAGTGAAAGCTGGTGCGGTCACTTTGATGAGTTCTTTCAATGACATCAGTGGAGTACCCGGGTCAGCTAATCCTTATATCATGACCGAGATATTAAAGAAACGCTGGAAACATGACGGGTTCATTGTGTCTGACTGGGGGGCTGTGGAACAGTTAAAGAATCAGGGATTAGCCGCTACAAAGAAAGATGCTGCTCGGTATGCTTTTAATGCGGGGCTTGAAATGGATATGATGTCTCATGCCTACGATCGTCATCTGAAAGAGCTTGTAGAGGAAGGTAAGGTAACAATGGCACAAGTTGACGAATCAGTTCGTCGGGTATTGCGTGTAAAATTCCGTCTGGGTTTGTTCGAACGTCCTTATACTCCGGTTACTAATGAGAAGGATCGTTTTTTCCGTCCGCAAAGTATGGCTGTGGCCGCTCAACTGGCAGCAGAATCAATGGTGCTGTTGAAAAATGACAATCAGATATTACCACTTACAAACAAAAAAAAGATTGCCGTAGTAGGTCCAATGGCAAAAAATGGTTGGGACTTATTGGGTTCCTGGTGCGGACATGGAAAAGATACGGATGTGGAAATGCTCTATGATGGGTTGACTGCCGAGTTTGGAGGAGACGCCGAATTACGTTATGCAATGGGATGCAAACCGCAGGGCAATGACCGTTCAGGTTTTGCTGGCGCATTGGACGTTGCTCGTTGGTCTGATGTAGTCATTGTTTGTTTGGGCGAGATGCTTACCTGGAGTGGTGAGAATGCTTCCCGTTCTACGATTGCTTTGCCACAGATTCAGGAAGAATTGGTGAAAGAACTAAAGGAGGCTGGTAAACCTGTTATATTGGTACTTTCTAATGGACGTCCCTTGGAGTTAAATCGCATGGAACCTCTTTGTGATGCTATATTGGAGATATGGCAACCGGGAATAAATGGTGCACGTTCAATGGCAGGTATTTTATCAGGACGTATCAACCCTTCCGGTAAACTAGCCATGACGTTCCCTTATTCCACAGGACAAATTCCTATTTATTATAATCGCCGCAAGAGCGGACGCGGACATCAGGGATTTTATAAAGATATAACAAGCGATCCGTTATATCCGTTCGGGCATGGATTAAGTTATACCGAATTTAAGTATGGCACTGTTACCCCTTCTGCTACTAAAGTGAAGCGCGGCGATAAACTGTCGGCAGAAGTGACTGTCACCAACACCGGTTCTCGCGACGGAGCAGAGACTGTTCATTGGTTTATCTCCGATCCTTATTGCTCTATCACCCGTCCGGTGAAAGAACTGAAACACTTTGAGAAACAACTTATCAAAGTCGGCGAAACGAAGACTTTCCGTTTCGACATCGACCTGGAACGTGATTTCGGTTTTGTCAATGAGGATGGTAAACGCTTCCTTGAAGCCGGCGAATATCATATTCTGGTACAAGGACAGACCGTTAAAATAGAACTGATAGACTAAAAATGTAAAGAACAAAAGTGTGTGAAGAGCTGATAGCTAAGTTGGTTTTTTACACATGCTATATTAACACAGAATCACCATGAAAAAGAAAATAGGAGGCATAGGTTTATGTATGCTTGCATGGAGCATATTAACCTGTGCACAAACAATCACTCCCCAAGCCGAACAACGTGCGAAGGACATTGTATCAAAAATGACTTTGCAAGAGAAAATAGAGTATATCTCCGGATATACCAGTTTTTCTCTGCGTGCCATTCCCCGTTTGGGAATACCTGAAATCAAGTTGGCTGACGGGCCGCAGGGAATTCGTAATCATGCTCCCAAGAGCACTTTATATCCTTCCGGAATACTTTCCGCTTCTACTTGGAACCGGGAATTACTTTATAAGTTAGGGCAAGGCTTGGGACAGGACGCCAAGGCAAGAGGAGTTAATATCCTGTTGGGTCCGGGCGTGAATATCTATCGTGCTCCGTTGTGCGGCCGTAACTTTGAATACTTCGGTGAAGACCCTTACTTGACAGGTGAAACGGCGAAACAATATATCCTGGGAGTACAATCGGAAGGAGTCATTGCTACAATCAAACACTTTGCTGCCAACAACCAGGAATGGAGCCGCCACCATGCCAGCTCTGACATAGACGAGCGTACTTTGCAGGAAATCTATTTCCCGGCTTTCCGGAAAGCAGTACAGGAAGCCAATGTCGGCGCCGTAATGAACAGCTACAATCTGTTGAACGGTGTCCATGCCACCGAACATAAATGGCTGAATATTGATGTCTTGCGCAATCTTTGGGGCTTCAAAGGTATTCTGATGTCTGACTGGACTTCCGTATATTCCGCCGTAGGCGCTGCTAACGCCGGACTTGACCTCGAAATGCCGAAAGGACGTTTTATGAATTTGGAGAATCTGTTGCCTGCTATCAAGACTGGCACAGTGACAGAAGAAACCATCAACCTGAAAGTACAACACATCCTGCAAACTCTGATTGCTTATGGTATGCTGGATAAGGAACAGAAAGACAGCAACATAGCAGAGGATAATCCTTTCTCCCGCCAGACAGCTTTAGAGCTGGCGCGCGAGGGTGTAGTCCTGTTGAAGAATGAAGGAAACTTGCTCCCGCTGAAAGGAAAGACAGCCGTGATGGGGCCTAATGCAAATTTGATTCCTACCGGTGGCGGTAGTGGGTTTGTCACTCCTTTTTCTACCGTCTCAGTGGCTCAAGGCTTGAAGGAATTGAAGAAAAAGAATCTGTTACTATTGACGGATGATGTGATTTATGAAGATATTGTCCATGAGTTTTATACTGATGCTAATCGTCAGATGAAAGGCTTCAAAGCTGAATACTTTAAAAACAAGACTCTTTCGGGCCAGCCTGAAGTAATACGCACGGAATCCTCTGTTGATTATGACTGGGGATATGGAGCACCTTTGGACGGCTTTCCGACAGATGGATTCTCTGTCCGTTGGACAGCCTGCTACATGCCACAAACTGACGGTCAGTTGAAACTTCATATCGGTGGTGATGACGGTTATCGTCTGTTTGTGAATGACAAGCATATTACAGGAGATTGGGGAAATCATTCCTACTCTAGCCGTGAAGTGGAACTGCCGGTTGAGGGTGGTAAGGAGTACCGTTTCCGGATTGAATTCTTTGATAATATTTCTTCGGCCATCATTCGTTTTAATGCTTATAGCCTTAATGAGGCGAAACTTCGTCAAGGATTGGCAAAGGTGGATAATGTTGTGTTCTGCACAGGTTTCAATAGTAATACCGAAGGCGAAGGCTTTGACCGTCCGTTTGCCTTGCTTCGCTATCAGGAATTGTTTATTAAGAAGATTGCGTCTATGCATCCCAATGTTGTGGTTGTACTGAACGCCGGTGGCGGTGTGGATTTCACCAACTGGTATGATGCTGCAAAAGCGATTCTTATGGCCTGGTATCCGGGACAGGAAGGCGGTCAGGCAATTGCTGAAATCCTGACCGGTAAGATTTCTCCAAGTGGAAAGCTACCGATTTCTATCGAGCGGAAGTGGGAAGATAATCCGGTGCACGGCAGTTATTACGAGAACTTAAAGGCGGAGATTAAGCGTGTAGACTATTCCGAAGGTGTCTTTGTCGGTTATCGTGGATATGACCGTTCGGGAAAAGAACCTTTCTATCCGTTTGGCTACGGTTTGTCTTATACTACTTTCGTTTATAGTAATATGGCTGCGGAGAAAACGGGTGAGCATCAGGTTACCGTTAGCTTTGATATAGAGAATACAGGTAAGATGGATGCTTCGGAAGTGGCACAGGTGTATGTGCATGATGTACAGTCTTCTGTTCCCCGTCCGTTGAAAGAACTGAAAGGATATGAAAAGGTATTCTTGAAGAAAGGGGAGAAGAAGCGGGTTTCTGTTGTGCTGGATGAGGATGCATTCTCTTTTTACGATATGAATCAACACCGCTTTGTAGTGGAAAAAGGAGACTTTGAGATCTTAGTCGGTCCTGCTTCCAGTCAATTGCCTTTAAAGGCTATGGTTGAACTGTAATGACCGAATGATAAACAAATAAATATATAATGAAAAAAACACTTTTATTGGGAGCGTCTCTGTTATGTTCCGTTTTTATAATGGCAACAGAGATTCCTTTTCAAAAAGCAGAAATAAAGTCTATTATGCGAAAGGTGGCGGATTGGCAGATTGCCAATCCACATCCCGCTCCTGAACATGACGACTTGAACTGGCCGCAAGGCGCTCTTTATGTCGGCATGGTGGATTGGGCGGAATTGGCTGAAAAAGAAGACAATGATGATACATATTATAAGTGGCTTACCCGTATAGGCCGACGGAATTGTTGGCAGCCGGACAAACGGTTTTACCATGCTGATGACATCGCTGTATCACAGTCCTTTTTGGATTTATACCGCAAGTACAAAGACGAAGCAATGATTATCCCTACGCTCGCCCGTACGGAATGGATTGTCAATCATCCATCCGAAGGTAGTTTCAAGCTGGTGGAGGGAGACTTAAAGACCTTGGAACGTTGGACTTGGTGTGATGCTCTCTTTATGGCTCCCCCTGTATATGCCAAACTATATATGCTGACCGGAGAGAAAAAATATATCAAATTTATGAATCGTGAGTATAAAGCGACTTATGATTACTTGTTCGATAAAGAAGAAAACTTGTTCTACCGTGACTGGCGTTATTTTGATAAGCGCGAAGCCAATGGTAAGAAAGTCTTTTGGGGACGTGGCAACGGTTGGGTGCTTGGTGGTCTGGTTGAAATATTAAAGGAACTGCCCAAGAAAGATAAGAACCGCAAATTCTATGAGGAATTATTTGTAAAACTGGCTACACGTGTTGCCGGATTGCAGCATCCAGACGGTTTTTGGCATGCCAGTCTCTTGGATCCTGCCTCTTATCCATCACCGGAAACGAGTTGCACTACTTTCATTGTCTATTCCATTGCTTATGGAATAAACGAAGGTTTATTGGATAAGGAAATTTATCTTCCTGTAATGATAAAAGGCTGGAATGCATTAGTCTCGGCTGTGGAACCGAATGGGAAACTGGGTTATGTGCAGCAAATCGGTGCCGACCCGAAGAAAGTGACTCGTGACATGACGGAAGTTTATGGAGTTGGTGCTTTTTTGATGGCAGGCAATGAAATTTACAAAATGGCGAGATAATCTGTTCCCTCTGTGAAGATAGTAGACAATAATCATAAAAACGCTGTACTGTGATGAAAAAATTCTTATTGACATGCATAGCCGTAGCTTGTAGCCTTGTGGCTGTAGCCGAAGAACTGCTCATCGAAGCTGAAAGTTTCAGCCAGCGAGGCGGCTGGGTGCTCGACCAGCAGTTCATGGATCAAATGGGTTCGCCCTATCTCATGGCACATGGCATGGGCATCCCTGTGGCGGATGCTACGGCAGAAATCAACATTCCCCAGGCGGGCACTTACTACGTATATGCCCGTACTTACAACTGGACTTCACCTTGGACCGATGCCGAAGGTCCCGGAAAATTCCGCCTGGCTTTAGGCGGCAAATTGCTGAAAGCTACATTAGGACATACAGGTAATTCCTGGCAATGGCAATTTGCCGGAAAGACAGTATTGAAAGCAGGGACTACTACCCTTGCCCTGAAAGACCTCACCGGTTTCGACGGTCGTTGCGATGCCATTTACCTTACGACCGATGCGAACACGCAACCCGCTACCTGGGATACGGCAGAGACAGCGGCACTTCGTACCCGCTTGCGACAACAACAGACGGTGCCCGCTCATCAATACGACTTTGTGGTAGTAGGAGGGGGAATAGCCGGAATGTGTGCTGCCGCATCTGCTGCCCGATTAGGTTGTAAGGTAGCACTAGTGAATGACCGTCCTGTATTGGGCGGCAATAACTCGTCGGAGATTCGTGTACATCTCGGCGGTATCATCGAAATGGGGCCTAATCAGGGATTGGGGCGTATGATACGTGAATTCGGTCATGAACGCTCTGGCAATGCCCAACCGGGTGACTACTATGAAGACCGGAAGAAGGAAGACTTTATAGATGCCGAAAAGAACATTACCCTTTATGCTTCTCAGCGTGCGGTGGCCGTGAAGATGCAAGGAGACCGCATTGCGTCAGTCACTATCCAGCACATCGAGACGGGCGAACAAACCGAACTTACCGCCCCTCTCTTTAGTGACTGCACAGGTGATGCTACCATAGGCTATTTAGCCGGTGCCGATTGGGCTATGGGACGTGAAGGCCGCGATGAATATGGCGAGAGCCTTGCTCCCGAGCAACCCGACTCATTGGTGATGGGGGCTTCTATACAATGGTATAGCAAGGATATGAAGAAGAAAACCTCATTTCCTCATTTTGAATATGGCGTGCGCTTTGACGCTGAAAACTGTGAGCCTGTAACCATGGGCGAGTGGAAATGGGAAACGGGTATGAACCGTAATCAAGTCAGCGAAGCTGAACGTGTACGCGACTATGGACTTTTGGTGATATATTCCAACTGGAGCTATCTGAAGAATCACTATAAAGACCATAAGAAGTACGCCAACCGTTCCCTCGACTGGGTGGCGTATGTTTCAGGCAAACGTGAATCACGCCGTCTCTTGGGCGACTACGTACTGTCACAGGACGATATAGACAAGAATGTGGCGCACGAGGATGCTTCGTTTACCACAACTTGGAGCATCGACCTTCACTTCCCCGACAGCGTGAACAGTGTCCGCTTTCCCGGCAATGAATTCAAGTCGGCTACGGTGCATCGTTGGATTCATCCTTATGCCGTTCCCTATCGCTGTCTCTATTCGCGCAATGTGGACAACCTCTTTATGGCAGGTCGCAATATGAGCTGCACCCATGTAGCTTTGGGTACGGTACGTGTGATGCGTACTACCGGCATGATGGGTGAAGTAGTAGGTATGGCAGCCGGACTCTGCCACAAGCATCGTGTAGAGCCGCGCGACATCTATCATCATCACCTGCCGGAACTGAAGCAACTTATGCAAGCGGGTCTGGGCAAACGCGATGTGCCCGATAACCAACGCTTCAACGAACCCAACAAATTGTTGGAAGTTCCGGGAGCTTACATCAAACCGTAGACAAACTATGAGCAAAAAAAATATTATCACGATATTTCTATCGGCAATATGTACCTTGCCGCTTTGGGGAGGACAACAGTATTACGCTTTTCTGAAAGGTGACACGCTACGTATAGGCAATAACTATATGGAACGCGCCATGCTGTGGAATAACGGTGCGCCTGTTACTATCAGTCTTACTGACAAGCAACACGGAAAAACCATTCCGGCACAGGGCAAACAACCCGATTTCTCGATTGTGAAAGGTATCCCTACGGACGCCACATTCACCGTGAACGAGATACCGACGAACGGCATCCACGCCAGTTATCTGCAGGCTACCGTGGCTTGCACTATCGGTTCGCTGAATATAGAGCGTCGCTATCGCATTTATGCAGACTGTCCCGCTATTGCTTGCGACACCTATCTGAAAGGGCAAGTGGAACTTTATCAGAATAAGGAGGATAACCGTTCTAACGCCGACCGCAAAAATATAGAGCACACGGCCGATATGGCTACGGGGGTGAAAACTCCCACGCTCGACAGGTTGCAACTATCCGGCAATCATTGGAGTGCCCGCACAATAGAGTTTTTCGACTACACCGATTGGAACGACAATCTGGTGGCCGGGCGTACCTGGCTTCCTTACCGTCGCAATACGTATCGTGGTAATTTGCTTTTTGCTCATGACGTAGTTACGCGTCAAGGCTTCTTTTTTTTGAAAGAGGCTCCTAGCAGCAGTACCCAATTACATTATCCGGGTTCTGACTTCGTGGCGGACTTTAGTGATTTTATGGTAGTGGGGCTGGGCATTGCGTCTCATGATGTAAAGCCGGATAGCTGGACCCGCGTTTATGGATGCGTTACCGGCATCTATACCGGCAGCGAGCAAGAAGCGCTTACTGCCTTGCGCCTCTATCAGAAACAACTGCGCCATCACACCGCCGCACAGGATGAGATGATTATGCTCAATACCTGGGGCGACCGTAGCCAGGATGCCAAAATAGATGAGGCTTTCTGTCTGGCAGAACTAGACCGTGCCGCACGCATGGGCATCACCCTCTTTCAACTGGACGATGGCTGGCAGAGCGGAAAAAGCCCTAACTCGAAGACTGCCGGAGGTAGTTTTAAGGATATCTGGAAAAGTGGCGATTACTGGACGCCCAACCCCACAAAGTTCCCTCATGGGCTGAAACCTATTGTAGAGAAAGGCAAGAAATTGGGTATTCGCATCGGATTATGGTTCAATCCCAGCATACAGAATGATTTTGCCGATTGGCAAAAAGATGCGCAAGCCATTATCGGACTTTATAAGAAGTACGGCATCTGCTGTTTTAAGATAGACGGCCTGCAGATACCTACCAAGACAGCCGAACAGAATCTACGCCGACTGTTTGATACCGTGTTGGAGCAAACCAACTATGAAGTGATTTTCAACCTCGATGCCACTGCCGGTCGTCGCGGCGGGTATCACTATATGAACGAGTACGGCAACATCTTTCTGGAAAACCGCTATACCGATTGGGGCAACTATTACCCTTATCGCACCTTGCGCAACCTCTGGATGCTGTCTCGCTATGTACCGGCGGAGAAGATGCAGATAGAGTTCCTTAATAAATGGCGCAATGCCGACAAGTATGACGCTGCCGATCCTTTTGCCCCCGCCCGTTACAGTTTCGATTACCTCTTTGCCATCACCTTGGCGGCACAGCCGTTGGCTTGGATGGAGGCTTCGAACCTGCCCGAAGAGGCTTATATTACGGCATCTCTGCTCAAGAAATACCAACCTTTGCAACTCCGGTTTCATCAAGGCGTCATACTGCCTATTGGTGAAGAACCTTCGGGACGCTCGTGGACAGGATTCCAATCGACCGTCTCCGGCACGCAAGGCTATCTTGTAGTTTACCGCGAAGATAATGAGCAAGCCAGGGGAACTATTGACACTTGGCTTCCTGAGGGTAAGAAAGTTACTTTTACCCCTGTAATGGGAAGTGGCAAAAAGTTTGCCGCAAAAGTCGGCGCACAGGGTAGAGTAAGTTTCGAGCTAAATGACAAGAACTCTTTCGCACTCTATCAATACGAAGTAAAACCATAAAAAGGCGGCTATCTGCATTCTACGCTAATAACGAGTGATGTGTTAACTTCTGATTCGCAGAGTGTTATGATGTGTGGAGAGGAGCATTAATATCTCTGCTGTTGGATGTTAATAGTTGAGTTGTCAGGTATTAATAGTTGGGCGGATAGGTATTAATAGTTGAGACAATGGGTATTAATAGCTGATAAATGGAATATTAATATAGCAATGACAAATGAAATAAAATAGGGAACTATGATAAAAAGTGTACGTTTTCTTCTTCTCCTGATAGCATTTGTCTCCATGCAGATAGTTGCATGGGGGCAGCCACAGGAAAGACTGGTTCAAGTGCAGGTCACTCCCGACCACACCAATTGGCTGTATAAACCGGGAGAAAAAGTGAAATTCAAAGTGGCGGTATTGAAATGCAATATCCCGCAGGATAATCTGGAAGTGCGCTATGAGATTTCGGAAGACATGATGAAACCTCATCAGACAGGCAAACAGCCTTTGAAGAATGAAAAGCTTGAAATTAACGCAGGGACTATGAAAAAAGAAGGGTTCCTGCGTTGCCGCGCTTTCGTCACTTGCCAAGGGCGTGAGTATGAAGGCGTGGCTACCGTCGGCTTCTCTCCTGAGAAATTGCAACCGACCACTCCGTTGCCTGCCGACTTTCTGGAATTTTGGAAAAGTACCAAAGAAGCCGCAGAAAAGTGGGCATTGGAACCGATAATGACTTTACTGCCGGAAAGGTGTACAGATAAGGTGAACGTATATCATGTCTCCTTCGCGAACAATGACTATGCGTCCCGTATGTACGGCATCCTTTGTGTTCCGAAGGCTTCCGGGAAATATCCGGCGATTCTGAAAGTGCCGGGTGCAGGTATCCGTGCCTATAACGGAGAAGCCGAACGTGCCGGAAAAGGTTTTATCATTCTGGAAATCGGTATTCACGGCATTCCGGTCAATTTGACGGGAGATGTGTATCACCGGCTTTATAACGGTGCTTTGAAGAATTACCACTCGTTCAATATGGACAATCGGGACAAGTACTATTACAAACGGGTTTATACAGGCTGTGTGAGAGCCATTGATTTCATTTACACACTTCCCGAATTCAATGGTAATCTGGCGACCTTTGGAGGAAGCCAGGGCGGTGCGCTTTCCATTGTGATTGCCGGACTCGATGATCGTGTCAAGGGATTGGTTTCTTTCTATCCTGCTTTGTGTGATATGGCGGGTTATACCCACGGTCGTGCAGGCGGTTGGCCGCATATGTTGAAGGATGAGAAGAACCGGACACCGGAAAAGATTAAAACCGTTCAGTATTTTGATGTGGTGAACTTTGCCCGACAGGTCAAAGTTCCGGGATTCTATACTTTTGGTTATAATGATATGGTCTGTCCGCCTACCACCACTTACTCCGCTTACAACGTGATTAATGCTCCGAAAGAGCTGTTTGTAGCTGAGACGACCGCTCATTATGCCTATGCCGAACAGTGGAGCGCAGCCTGGAACTGGGTAATGAATTTCCTGAAAAATAAATCGAAATAGCACGGATTACACGGATTAACACTGTTGTTTTACCTATTCTATTCTAAAAACCATGAAATCCGTATAATCCGTGCCTGAACTTATTATATACACTAATTATAACAACATACTTAAATGAAAACAGGTGAGAAATTAAGTCTATGTCTATTGTTGCTAATCGTTTTTGCTGGAAGCGTTGCGGCACAGGAGCTGATAACGAATGTATATGGTCGCAACATCCATTCGCTGAATGGTAAATGGAATGCTATCATCGACCTGTACGACCAGGGGCAACGGATGAAAATCTATGAGAACCGGCAACCGGAAGGAAATATTGATTTCTACGAATACGCGTTTGAAGGCGGGTTGCGTCTTAATGTTCCGGGTGACTGGAACTCTCAATCGCCCGAATTGAAGTATTACGAAGGCACTGTATGGTATGCTCGTCACTTTGATGCCAAACGCTTGGCAGACAAACGCCAGTTTCTTTATTTCGGTGCTGTCAGCTATCGTTGCAAGGTCTACCTGAACGGAAAAGAGATAGCAGAGCACGAAGGCGGTTTTACTCCTTTTCAAGTGGAAGTGACAGACCTGTTGAAAGACGGTGACAACTTCCTGGCGGTAGAAGTGAACAACCGCCGTACCAAAGACGCCATTCCCGCTATGGCATTCGACTGGTGGAACTATGGCGGCATCACAAGAGATGTGCTGCTGGTGAAAACTCCCCGGACATTTATAGAAGATTATTTTATCCAACTGGATAAAAATGCTCCCGACCGGATAATTGCCCGTGTGCGTCTTTCTGATAAAAAAGCAGGTGAGAAAGTAACAGTTGCCATCCCCGAACTCAAAATCAACGCGGAGCTTACCACCGATGCAGAAGGAAAGGCGGAAACCGTGTTGAATGCGAAGAAGCTGCAACGCTGGTCGCCGGAAGAACCGAAACTCTATGGCGTGACTGTATCTTCAAATACCGACCGCGTGGAAGAGCAAATAGGCTTCCGCAATATCACCGTGAAAGGAACTGATATTTACCTGAACGGGAAGCCGACATTTATGTGCTGTATCTCTTTCCACGAAGAAATCCCGCAACGTATGGGGCGTGCTTTCTCGGAAGCCGATGCAGCCATGTTGCTGAATGAAGCGAAAGCGCTTGGCGTGAACATGATTCGCCTGGCTCATTATCCTCAGAATGAGTACACGGTACGCCTGGCGGAAAAGATGGGCTTCCTTCTCTGGCAGGAGATTCCCATTTGGCAAGGCATTGACTTTACAGACGATGATACCCGTAAGAAAGCGCAGAGGATGCTTTCTGAAATGATTAAGCGCGATCAAAACCGCTGCGCGGTAGGTTATTGGGGTGTTGCCAATGAAACACAGCCTTCCAAAGAACGGAATGAATTCCTTACTTCCCTGCTCGAAACGGGAAAACAGCTGGACACTACCCGCCTGTATGTTGCCGCTTTCGACCTTGTGCACTTCAATAGCGAAAAACAGCGTTTTGTAATGGAAGATTCTTTTACTTCCCAACTGGACGTCGTAGCTATCAATAAATATATGGGCTGGTATCATCCGTGGCCTGTGGAACCGAAAGACGCTATATGGGAAGTCGTGACGGACAAACCGTTGATTATCTCGGAATTTGGCGGCGAAGCATTGTACGGTCAGTCTGGTGATGAGAACGTAGTCAGCTCTTGGAGTGAAGAATACCAGGCACGCTTGTACAGAGACAATATCCGTATGTTCGACAATATCCCGAACCTGCGTGGCGTATCTCCCTGGATTCTGTTCGACTTCCGTTCCCCATTCCGTTTCCACCCCACCAATCAGGATGGCTGGAACCGCAAAGGACTCATATCCGACCAGGGTATGCGTAAGAAAGCGTGGTATCTGATGAGAGATTATTACATGAAAAAGAGAAATAACCGATAAGTTTAGCTATATTTGAATGTGATGAAGCAATATAAGATTGTAGTGATTTGTATGTGCATACTGCTCCTTCTTGCCGGAGGAGTGTATGCGCAGCAAAAAACGGTCAGGATACTTGCTATCGGCAACAGTTTCTCCCAGGATGCCGTGGAGCAATATCTGCATGAACTTGCCGAAGCCGAAGGCATTTCAACCATAATCGGCAATATGTTTATCGGCGGTTGTTCTCTAGAACGTCATGTGAAAAATGCCCGTGACAATGCTCCTGCCTATGCCTACCGGAAAATCGGTACGGATGGAAAGAAACGGGAAAAAGGCAAGATGTCTTTGGAAGCGGTGCTGGCAGATGAAGCCTGGGATTACGTCAGCCTGCAACAGGCAAGTCCTTTTTCGGGAATGTATGAGACGTATGAAGCCTCTCTTCCCGAGCTCATAGAATATGTAAAAGTACGCCTTCCAAAGAAAACAAAGCTGATGTTGCACCAAACCTGGGCGTATGCGTCTACTTCCAAGCATAGTGGATTTAAAAACTACAACTGCAATCAACTCACCATGTATCAGGCTATTGCCGATGCAGTGAAGAAAGCGGTTAAGGCGAATAAGATAAAGATTGTCATCCCTTCGGGCACTGCCATACAAAATGCGCGCACCTCTTTCATCGGCGACCACCTGAATCGGGACGGCTATCATCTGGATGTGAAGATTGGACGTTATACCGCTGCCTGTACCTGGTTCGAACGCATCTTCAAACACAGTGTAGTCGGGAATCCTTATGCCCCGGAAGGGTTGGATGAGGCGAGGAAAGCTGTTGCCCAGAAAGCTGCCCATGCAGCAGTAAAGCATCCGTATAAGGTAACCGAGCTGTCTATTACTAACTAACAATGGACATTGCCGCCTGTCTTGCAGCAAACCCCATGGTATTATAGATGACTTGACTCAAATGTAAATGCAGCACACCAAAGGCGATTTGATTGCTCGTGGTAACCTAATGGTGTACTGCATTTATTTTTCGTATATCGTATGGTTTACTCCATTAAGAACTGGCGTATGGGACAATGACGTATGCCCTCGTAGCTGTTTCCGCTGAATGTATCTTCTGTTACCACTATTTTGGGATAGTTGTCCTGTATCTTTAGCAGGTTTCCAAATTCTCTTTCTGCTGTCTTGTCGCTATCTATTTTTAAAGCGACCTGTATATATAGTTTTTCTCCATTCTTTTCTCCGACAAAGTCAATTTCCTTATCTCCGTAATAGCCAACCTTAATATCGTAACCTTTGTATAAAAGGTGGTTATACACTAGATTTTCCAATATTTTGGCTTTGTCTGTAATGCGATATCCGATGACAATGTTCCGGATTCCCATATTTTCGAAATAATATTTCTCTCCTATCTCAAATACGCGTTTCCCAATTAAATCATACCGCTCTACCCGGTGGATCAGGAAAGCATTGTTTAAATATTCCGTATAGCTTTGTATTTGGTTAACTGATATGGTGGTATGTTGTGATTTTAAATAATCACTGATATTCTTTGCCGAAAAGAGATTGCCTATGTTTTCGGATAAAAATTGAATCAGTTTCTCAAGGAACAAAGTATTGCGTAACTTGTATCTACTGACAACATCACGAAATACAATCGTGGAATATACACTCTTCAAATATTCATTGACCGTTTCATCTTCGAGAGGGAGATTTAATAAATAGGGAAGTCCGCCATAACGGCTATATAATTCGTAACTCGTTTCACTTTCAGTTAATCCGTGGAATTCAAGAAACTCAGAATAGGAGAGACTATATATTTTGAATTCGATATATCTGCCACTTAAATAAGTGGCGAGTTCTCCTGAAAGCATCTTGGCGTTACTACCTGTAATGTATATATCATTATCTTCATTGAGCAGGAGCGAACGGATGACTTTTTCAAACCCGGGAATATCTTGTATTTCATCGATAAAGATATAATTCTTAGCTTTTTCTTTGCTATGAGAAATGATGTACGAGTGTAAATCTTCTGCTGTTTGCAGAGAACTGAATGTAAAATCTTCAAGATTGACATAGATAATATTCGCATCCGGTTCTTTTGCTAAAATTTCTTCAATAAGCTGGTAAAGGAGGAAACTTTTGCCTACACGGCGTTGCCCTGTTAACACCTTGACTACAGATTTTTGCATAAAAGGTTTTATTCGGTCAATATAACCTTTTCTTTTTTTGAGGATTCGAGGGAAGTTCATACGCCTGAAAGTTTTAATTATACTTTAAACTCTTGCGAATATACGGAAAAGTTTTAATTATACTTCAAACTTTTATAGATTTAATGAGATGTTTTAATCATACTTCAAACTCAGTGAAATGATGTAGGAGGCTTGAGTAACTCAAGTACATGGCTCGGCTTGCTTCGGTGAATGGTACTGGAGCCTTTCGGCTGATGGGACTGTCAACCGTGAGGATGATAAAGCCGGATTTTGGAAATGTCCTTACCATAACGGGCGTATGTGTATGGAGATAATGGAGCGCTTTTGATTTCATTGCAGTCGTTTAGTTCCAACCCTGTTTGGAACTGTTTGTTTCTCGGCGTGAAACACTTTGTTTCCCTGCTTGAAACATTTCGTTTCTCGGTGAGAAACAAATGGTTTCATGGCATGAAACAAATCACGGCTTGTGGGGTGACGCCCAGTATGCTGTGGGATGACTGAAGATGACCTTTAAGCAAACTTGAGGTGTATTTATAATGAAAGCTGGAGAAAGGGATTGTTTTATCCTTCCTCCAGCTTTTATATTATTGATGAGCAGTGAATTACTTCACTTCCCAAGTATCATTAGTCATCAACAGCTCCTGGAAATTGTGATATTTCTTCTTGCCTTTGATTTCTTCGATTTGTTCAACGACAGCATCGTTGTAAGTCGGAGCGTCTACATCACGGATTACACCGAGTGCAATCGGGAAGTCGGGACCTTCCATCAAAGCCAGCTTCAGTTGAAGCGTATTATCTTGGCAGTGTGCGTCGTGGATAAGGATATCCTTTTCTGTGATACCGTTCTCACCCAGTTTCACTACCTTCAGCCCGAAGCCTTCCTGCATCAATCCGAACTCCTTGTTTTCACCAAATAACATCGGTTTGCCATGTTCCAGATAGATAGCATTCTTGGCACGTCCTTCTTTGGTGGCAACGCTGGCGTGAGTTCCGTCGTTGAAGATCACGCAGTTCTGTAGAACTTCTACAACAGAAGCACCTTTGTGATTGGCTGCTGCTTTCAACACTTCTACAGAAGCGGCACCATCTACTGCAATGCAGCGTGCAAAGAAACGTCCGCGGGCGCCAAAAGCCAGCTCTGCCGGATGGAACGGGTCTTCCACTGTTCCGTAAGGAGATGATTTGGTGACAAGTCCGCGTTCTGAAGTCGGTGAATATTGTCCTTTTGTCAGACCGTAGATACGGTTGTTCAGAAGAATCATATTCAGGTCGACATTACGGCGTAATGCGTGGATGAAGTGGTTACCACCAATTGCAAGGCCGTCACCATCACCGGAAATCTGCCAGATAGTCAAATTGGGATTGGCTACTTTAGCTCCTGTTGCAACAGCAGCGGCACGTCCGTGGATAGTGAGATCG
>ERZ810506.260-NODE-260-length-19469-cov-5.51386_pt1 | contig 19469 bp, 26 predicted proteins | sample MGYA00520267_ERZ810506 | MGnify/ENA primary metagenome ERZ810506 (study PRJEB31588, sample SAMN03398949) | human gut metagenome | study: EMG produced TPA metagenomics assembly of the PRJNA231909 data set (A prospective, longitudinal analysis of the... | reverse complement strand
GAGTTCAGACGTGTGCTCTTCCGATCTCATCGGCATTGAAGCCCAGCTTGGTACCATGCCAGATGTTGGTCACATGATGCAGGCCGTACTCACTGCCATCGGCGGTGGTCAGAACTACGCCGTAGACCTTGTTGGCCTTGTAGTCCAGATCAAAACCGGAGATTTTCATCTCGTAGGTGGCGCGGTGACCGTTGGTATTCAGCTCCACAGTGGTGCCCTCTACGGTGGTCTCGGTGGCGTGGACCTTGCCAAACTCCCACTTGCCGCTCAGCAGGTCATACCATGCGGTGATGTAGTAGGCAGGGGTCTCACTGAGCTTGTAGTAAGCGTAGCTCTCGTTCTCAAACAAGGCATCTGCGCCGGTGTAGGTGGTGGTGGATTCCTTGCCCTTCAGGGTAACGGTAATGTCGTAGCTGTCGGCATCGGTGACCTGCTTTGCATTCTTCAGCGCCCACGGGGTCAGCACCTTGACCGGGAAGGAAACGCCGGTGATGTCGGTGCCATCTGCGTTGACGTGGTAGGAACCGGCGACAAGCTTGCCCGCACGGGGCTTGTTCTTGGTGGCGCTGGTCACAGCGTCGATCTCAGATGCGTTGTCCACACCGGCAGCCTTGTAGAAGTCGGCGTAGGGAATATTCATCTGGACATAGCTGGAGGTCAGGCTGTTTTCCTGTTCCACCTCTTCCGCAGCGAAGGCCGGGACTGCCACAGCGCATACCAGCATAGCGGCCGCAAGTACGCCTGCAAATACTTTTTTCAATCTCATGATAACACACCTCTATCTCAGTTTTGAAAAAACAGTTAGCCTTTCCTAACAATCGGTGCAAAAAAATGCAGGGGCACCCCCCCCCCCTCAGATGGTTAGGCAAAACAAATTAACGAAATAAAAATAGCACTCCCACCTGGCGTTGTCAAGTAGAAACCGGAAAGTTTGCAGAGGTGAATTTTTCGATGCAGGAAACGATCTGCATCCTCTATACCGCAAAGCCCTTGACCTTTTTGCCGGAGCGCAGTATACTGCCTGTATGGTTAGTTGCATTTAACCACAAGGAGGTACTACATGATACAAGACGCATTCTGGGGGATCTTGATCCCCTTTCTGGGTACAAGCCTTGGGGCAGGCTGTGTGTTCTTTTTGAAAAACTCTCTGCGCGACGGCATCCAGCGCGCCCTCACCGGCTTTGCCGCCGGAGTGATGGTGGCGGCATCGGTATGGAGCTTGCTGATCCCGGCTATGGAGCAGGCCGCAGATCTGGGCAGGCTGGCGTTTTTCCCGGCGGCAGCAGGCTTTTGGCTGGGCATCCTGTTTTTGCTGCTGCTGGACCATCTCATCCCGCATCTGCACCAGAACAGTTTGCAGGCCGAAGGGCCAAAAAGCCAGCTTCAGCGCACCACCATGATGGTTCTGGCGGTGACGCTACACAACATCCCGGAGGGCATGGCGGTGGGCGTGGTCTATGCCGGATACCTTGCCGGAACTGCTCAGATCACCGCCGCCGGGGCGCTGGCTCTTTCTCTTGGCATTGCCATCCAGAACTTCCCGGAGGGGGCCATCATCTCCATGCCACTGCGGGCGGAAGGAATGAAAAAAGGCCGGGCGTTCTGGGGCGGCGTGCTGTCCGGCATCGTAGAGCCCATTGGGGCAGTGTTGACGATTCTGGCGGCAGGCATCGTGGTGCCAGGTTTGCCCTATCTGCTCAGCTTTGCCGCCGGAGCCATGCTGTATGTGGTGGTGGAGGAACTGATCCCGGAAATGTCGCAGGGGCAGCACTCCAACGTCGGCACGGTGTTTTTCGCAGTGGGCTTCAGCGTGATGATGGTGCTGGATGTGGCACTGGGGTGACGGTTGGGGGTTCCCGAGAGCGAAATCTCTTTCGGAATACCCGAAAATGCCTGAACTTCTTGACAGAGGAGACGGCAGGGCGTATTATTTTGGCAGAAGGACCGCTGAGAAGCGGCTTTTTATAGAATGAAAAGTTAGCATTATCTAACTTTCGGCACGAGGAATTGCTGGCCTGTCACCCGGAGCAGTGGGCGAATCTGGTAAAAAGTATTGCATTGTGAACGGTAAATAGAAAGAGGGTGGCGTTATGTCCTTTTTTGAAAACACCCGAAAGCCCGTAGGCCTTGGCGGGAAGATCATGGTTGCCATGATGAACTTTGGACACAGCGCAATGGCAGAATGGGGGCTGAGTTTTTTACAGCCTGCCCCGGATGCCATGGTGCTGGACTGCGGCTGCGGCGGTGGAGCGAACATCAAAACGCTGTTGAAACTGTGCCCCAACGGCAAGGTGCAGGGCATCGACTACTCAGCCGTCAGCGTGGAAAAAGCGCGAAAGGTCAATGCCAGAGCCATTGCGGCAGGACGGTGTACCGTGCAGCAGGCAAGTGTGGCAGAACTGCCGTTTAAAGCGGAGCAGTTTGATGTGGTGACCGCCTTTGAAACGGTCTATTTCTGGCCGGAGCTTGCGCAGAATTTCAGAGAGGTCTATCGGGTGCTGAAGCCCGGCGGGGTCTTTTTCATCTGCAATGAAGCAAACGGCGAAACGACAAAAGACGACAAATGGACGCAGATCATCGATGGCATGGCCATCTATACGGATACTGCACTGAAAGAGTATCTGGAAAAAGCAGGATTTTGTCAGCTCCAAAGCCACAAAAATAAAAAGGGCTGGCTGTGCGTCACGGCGCAAAAGCGGTGAAGTAGTGCAACCGTAACACTTGGAATAGTGAAGAGCATGGCATGGTTCGTCTGCCGGAAAGCAGAATAAGGAGAACAGGAAGGAACCTATGAAATACAAAATCGAGAAAAACACCGTGCAAGAGACGCTGATCCTCCCACTGTATTCCCGGAAGCTGTGTACCGAGCTGTATCCGAACCTTTACCGGGACGAAACATCGGTTCGGCTGCTCGACCAGATCGACTACGACTTTTCAGAGGCAGAGAAAAATGCCCGCAGCCTGATGCAGCGCTTTGGTGCGCTGGAGGTCGCCATGCGGCAGAATGACCTTGCCTTTGAGGTGCGGGCGTACCTGAAAAACCACCCCTGCGCGGCAGTGGTCAATCTGGGCTGCGGGCTGGATAACACCGGCAGAGCCTGCGACAACGGCAGATGCAAGATCTACAATCTGGACTTCCCCGATGTCATTGCCCTGCGGCAGCAGCTTCTGCCTGCCGGGGAACGGGAGCAAAACATCCCCTGCGACCTGAAAGACCCCGTATGGTTTGGCAAGGTCGATGCCTCCGGCGGGGCGGTGTTCTTTGCCTCCGGGGTGTTCTATTACTTCCTGACCCGGCAGGTCCGGGAACTGGTGCGGGGGATGGCTGACACTTTCCCCGGCGGTGTGCTGGTCTTTGATGCTGCCAACCGTACGGCGGTGAAGATGATCGCCAAAACGTGGCTCAGGACGGCGAAAATCAAGGATGTGGGAGCATATTTCGCGGTTTCGGATGCGAAAAGCGAGCTTTCCCCATGGGACAGCCGTTTGCAAGTGTCCAGCCGGGGCTATATGCTGGGTTACAGCGACCTGAAAGACCCTTCCGTCAGCGGCTTTTTCCGCTTTCTTGCAAGGGTCGGGGACAACGGGATGAAAATGCAGATCGTGAAGATCGGATTTGGAGACAGACAATGAAGTATGCCGGGATGCCCTTTGGAATGTGGGTGCTGTTTGCCGGTTCCTTTCAAAAGCAGCTGACCGCTTACGATTTGAGCCTTGTAGTGGTTGTTTTGCAAAATTTTTATTCTTTACTTGATAACTGCATACGATAAAACCAAAGGGAGCTCTGCCCGGACATTCGTCCGTGACAGAGCCCCCCTTTTTTAGCTTTATAGAAAAACCATAAGTCATCTGCCACGGTCAACGGAGCAAGAACCACACGCCCAGCAGGAGCGCAAGGAAAATCAGGTTGGACAGGGTGAACAGCCCAAAATACTGCTTCTTCCCCTGTGGCAGCTCCCGTGCGATCTGCCGGTAGGAAATAAGACTGGCCATGGATGCGATCAAAGTGCCAAGACCACCCAGATTGGTACCGATGATGAGGGCTTGTGTCTCTGCCGTGAACCCGGACAGCAGCAGGGCGGCGGGAACATTACTGGTGACCTGCGAAGCAAGAACCGCCACCAGAACTTCCCGGCCGGTCAGAAACTCCTGCAGCCAGCCGGAAAAGGCCGGAATGCGCCCCAGATTGCCAATGAAGATGAAAAAAGCCACAAAGGTCAGAAGCAGGGAATAGTCCACTGCCTGTAAGGTGTGCGGGTCTGCAAAAAGAACGCAGACGAGTACAGCGGCAAAGGCCATGCCATAGGGCAGCACCCGGATCACGGACAGCAGGCAGACGACAAACAGAACCAGATACAGCAGGATGATCCTCTGATCCCCCTGAGACGCAGAGGAAGAAACAAGCTCATCCACGGAGAGGGCGGCAGAGGCTTTCCGGCAGACCAGCGCTGCCCAAGCCAGCAGCAGGAGCAGAGAGACCAGGGTGTAGGGCAGCATAAGAAGAACAAATCCCCCGATGCTCATGCCACTTTTTCCGTAAAGATAGAGGTTCTGCGGGTTGCCGATGGGGGTCAGCATGCTGCCAAGGTTTGCTGCAATGGTCTGCATACAGACCACCGGGACCAGAAGGGAGCGGCGAACATCCGCTCCCAGACGGCTCAGAACCACGAACGTAAAAGGAACGAAGGTCAGCAGGGAAACATCGTTGGTGATGAACATGCTTCCGAAAAAGCACAACCCGACCAGTACCAGCGTCAGCTGAAAGGTGCTGTGGGTGCGGGACAGCAATGCCCGGCCCAGTCCATCAAAAAAGCCCTGCCGCCGCAGCCCGGCCATGACTGTCATCAGGGAAAACAGGATCGCCAGCGTGCGCAGGTCGATGTAGCCGAGATACTGCGCATCCGGCGGAACAAAGAAGGCGGAGACAACGGCCAGCACAGCGGCTGCGGTGAGGACCGTTTCCTGCTGAATGAATTGTTTGAGTTTCATAGTGACACATCCTTGTAGTTGTAAAGGCTGCCCTGCTGCGATGCCAGGCGGCCTTTTTCCGTATTTCAGAGCAACAGCTCAAACGCCCCGATCATCAGCGGCATGGTCAGGATGGAAAGCAGCGTGCTCAGGACATAGATCGCACTGGAATGAGAAGCATCCCGGTCATAGAGCTGTGCCATGGAGGTGACTGTTGCACAGGCGGGGGTAATGGAAGAAAGATAGACCGTCATCAGGATGGACTTGCCGTCCGGGATCCAGTGGGAGGCTTGAACTGCCCAAAGCAGCAGAACGATGACCAGCGGAACACCCAGAAGACGCAGAAATACCGGCAGATAGTTGCGCGGGGTGCAGAAAACCTTTTTCAGGGGGACTTCCGCAATGGCCATGCCTGCCAGCAGCATTCCCATGGGGCCGATCATATTGCCGACACTGCTCAGTGTGCTGGTGATCGGGGCAGGCAGCGAGACGTGCAGCAGGTACAGCAGAGCACCGGCTGCAATGGCGATCAGGTTGACATTGGTAAGGAGCTTACGCCATTCCAGCCGGGCAGACCCCTGCAGGCAGGCGCTTGCATGGGTCCAGAGCAGTACCAGCTGTACAATGACAAAGGCACAGGAGTAGACAACATATTCCTCCCCCAGCAGGGCCTGCACGATGGGGATGACCAGCGCGGCGGCATTGCTGTAAATGATATTGACCTGCTCCACGGCGTCCAGCTTGAGAGCTTTGCGGAACAGCGCATTCAGAAGCAGAAATACAATGTGCATTCCGACGGCGATGCCCATGGAATAAAGCAGCCCGGTGCGGATCTCCGGTGTGTCCTTGATCTGAAAGGCGTTCAGAACGACACAGGGCATGACCAGATAGACAAAGACCACAGACAGCACCTTACTGTCCGATGCCTTCAACAGGCCGGTTTTCACAACGGCATATCCCATCAGCAGAACCAGAAATAGCTGTGCGATCTGCTGCATCAATAAAAGGCTGATTTGCATTTGGATCTCCTCTTTTGCAATTCGTTTTTGCAGCACCATCCTACTCCATTAGCGGGACATCGTCAAGAGAAAACAGAGAAAAAACGTGTTTCAGAAGGCTGGCATAGAGCAATTTTATGTTCAAGGCAAAAACCTATTGACATAATATGTAAGTAGGTATATTATATGGACAAACCATTCACCAACGGGAAAGGAAGGGGTTACAATGCCCAGAATCTGCTCAAGAAGAACGGCATCGACTTTGAGCATTTTGCATTTACGTCCAAGGAGGAGATCCTGATCGAGTATGGTCAGGCCATTGCGGAGGATCCCAAGCATGTGCCGGAGGAACTTTTTGAAAAGCTGAAAGCGAATTTTACGGAGGAAGAGATCGTGGTCATCACAGCCATCCATCATAATATTCGCTAAAGGCAAAGGGAGTTCTACCCGGACATTTGTCCGCGACAGAACTCCCTTTTTGATTCGCAGAGTAAACCACAAGCGATGCTTGTGCATTATAGCGATTCAACTTTTTAATGCAACAGCAACAGCGTTGAATTGCATATCGCAAATATGCTGTTTAAATGTTGCACTAATTTCTTGACTTGCGATAAAAACACAAACTGCTATAAACTACTTCATTCCCCTTCTTTTTCGCTGCTTACGATAGCCTGCACCTTGGTGGGCAGACCATAGATGCTGATGAAACCGGTGGCATCGCTCTGCTTGTAGTCGCCGCCTGCGGCAAAGGTGGCGATGTCCTCACGATACAGAGAGTACGGCGACCAGACCCCAGCATTGATGAGGTTGCCCTTGTACAGTTCCAGACGCACCTTGCCGGTGACATGCTCCTGTGTGGAGGTGACAAAGGCACTCAGAGCTTTGCGCAGCGGGCTGAACCACTGGCCATCATACACCAGTTAAAGGTGATGGCCAGCTCACGCTTCTTGTGGGCGGTGAGCTTGTCCAGCGTCAGAGTTTCCAGCACTTCGTGGGCTTTGTACAGGATGGTGCCGCCGGGGGTCTCATAGACGCCGCGGCTCTTCATGCCCACAAGACGGTTCTCCACTACATCGTACAGGCCGATGCCGTTGCGGCCGCCGATCCTCATTCAGCTTTGCGATGATGGCAGCGGGCTTCAGCTTCTCGCCGTTCAGAGCCACAGGCACACCCTGTTCAAATCCCAACTCCACAAACTCGGACTTGTCCGGGGCAGTTTTGGGGCTGACGCCCAGCTCAAGGAAGCCGGCCTTGTCGTACTGCGGCTCGTTGCCCGGATCTTCCAGATCAAGACCTTCGTGGCTCAGATGCCACAGGTTCTTGTCCTTGGAGTAGTTGGTCTCCCGGCTGATCTTCAGCGGGATGTGATGAGCTTCGGCATGCCAGCACGACCTTTTTGACCTCAGACATAGGAACTGCCTCCGTTCAAACCAACTTATATACTTTTCGATTTCCCTCGTGCAATTTCATGATTGCAGGGTCCATTATACGGGCACTTGGAAAATGTGTAAAAAGTGTTCTGCATATAGCGGCAATATGAAAGCAGTATTTCACAGCGGGGCATTATGAATCTATAATAGTAGTTGGAAATAAACAGAAAGAGGGGCTTTTTGATGGCAACGATTTTTTCAAGAGAAGAAAAGGCAGAGGCACTGTTTGGGGAGATCCTGAAAAATCCAGAAGCCTGCCGACGCCTGATGGATACCTTCAACGACTCGCTGGACATGGCAGACGTACTGGATGCGCCGACCATGAGTGCACAGCAGTTTGCCGCAGCGCTGTTCAATGCCTACGAGAACAAGGATCTGTCTGCCTTTCTGATGGCGATCTGCCAGCACAGTATGTTTGACCTGCTACGGAACGCTGCCCTGATCCCGTTCAAATTCAACGCCGATGGTCAGCCGAACCCGGTGATCCTGACGGATGATGCCGGCGTTCTTTTGCCGAACAACAAATTTGCCGTGAGCAGCAAAGTATACGACCGGTTCATCCGGGTGTTCCAGAAGCAGGAAAAGGTAAAAATGTACCTTGCCAGCGGCTACTGCAAGTATCACGGCTACGACGAAGGCTCGATGGATGTGGTGGAGTACCACTACAACCAGCATTTGGGGCTGCTGCTGATCTACGAACTGCCGGACACCGTGAAGCAGAAGGTAACGGAAGCGGAAGCCTACTCCACCGTCTGGGATATCCAGATGAAGCTGCAGCACGCACTGCCCCGTTCCGTGGTCTACTATGGACAGGATACGCTCAGGGACGGCGGAACCCGCTACGATGAACTTGGCGTTTTTCTGCCGCTGGAACACTTTGCCGACCGGCTGGAACGCCATGTGGAAACTGCTACCAAGATCGTTTACGGCGAGTAAACGCCCTGTAAACGAACTTCCTTTATAGGTGCATCACAGCAAAACAAAACGCAGCGAACCGTTAAAAGATTCGCTGCGTTTTGCCTTATAAGGGAGAATGGAAATGCTGCACATCAGGTGCAATAACGGAAAGTTTTGTCAGTGACAATACGGGCGAAGATCAGCCCTAATGGCAGTGCTACGATGATGAGAATGGCATCTGCAAACCATGTGGCGGAGTCCATCAGAGACAGGATGCCCAGATTATAGATGGCACGGTAGAAATACAGTCCCGGTACCATGATAACGATGGACGGCACGGTGACGGAGATGCGGGGATAACCGGCGGCGCTCTTCAGGCAGGAGGCCAGCAGTCCGGACAGCAGTGCGCCCAGAAACGCTGCAACAGCGGGCGGAAAGCCCGCAAGGCTCACCAGCTCCAGCCGGAACGTGTTCGTTACCGCACCGATAAGGGCGGCGCAGACTGCCAGGTTCCGGGGACTGTTGAACATGAGCGAAAAGCCGAACACACCGCCAAAACTTGCCAGCAGCCGGAACACGATCTCTTCCGGGAGTGTCAGGCTCAGGGCAGGGAACTGCACCGGCTGCAAATGCAGCAGCAGTGCCATGATCCAAGCCGTCATGGTTGCCACCAGAATGATGAGGACGGCGTAGGCCAGACGTTCCAGCCCGGAGCGCATATCCAGCTTGGCAAGGTCGATGCCGCTGGTAATGAACGGAAAGCCCGGAATGATGAAGAGCATGGAGCAGATATACCCCGCCTCGTGCTGCGCCGATACGGCAAACAGTACCTCTGCCAGCTTCAGCAGGACGGCATACACGAGGCTTGCTGAACAGACCGACGCCGTAATGCCCAGAAACAGGGTGAAATGGTGCTTTGTCAGCTTGCACCGTACAAAGTTGCCGATGCCTGCACCGCAGAAGGCACACAGCATTTCCACAATGCCGCCGCCCAGCAGAAAGGTGAAGCAGCCACAGGCCAGTGCAGCTGCAAAGCCCAGTGCGATGGGCGAATACAAGCCGTGGATGCGCTCGATCTCATCGAGGTGGCTGTGCAGCTCTTCGCCGGTCATAAATTTTCCTTCCCGGTCGAAGTCGTTGACGAAATGCTCCAGCCGGTTCAGCCGGGAGGTATTCACGCCCGTGTTTGTCAGACAGAGTGACTGGGTATAACACTGGTCACCGTCAAAGCAGGTGAACTCAATGGACAACAGGCCGATGTCCGCTGTTGTTGTGACTCCCAGCTCCCGCGAAAGGGTGTTCATGGAGCTTCGGACGCGCCATGCGCCGGTGCCGCATTCCAGCAGCATCAGCCCGGTGCGTCCAATGACGGAGGCTTTTTCCACAAGCCCCGCCTCGGTAATGGGGACGCCCTTGCTGGCCGACGCATAGTCGTGCCAGTAGACTTCCATGTGATTTTTGATGATCTCACTTTGCCGTTGTCCCATACCGGAAAGCCTCCTTTGTGATATGGGAATGTTGCAGCCGTTTCAAGACTGCGGTGCTATTATAAGGGAAATTGCAGGGCGGGTAAAACGTATCTTGGATATGCCGGCAATGTTCGTTTGGTATTTCAAAGAAGAAAATACGTTGCGTTTTTGGCGGCTCTGCGGTAGGATAGAAAAAACACGCCGAAAGGAAACTGCTGTGACCCTTCAACAACTCCGCTATGTCACGGCTGTTGCCGGCACCGGCATCATCAGCCATGCAGTGCAGCAGTTCTATATTTCTCAGCCCAGCCTGACCAATGCTATCCGGGAGCTGGAACAGGAAGTGGGGCTGGCGCTTTCCAAGACGGCAAGTTCTGTGGTGAGCCGGACGCTGCTGGAATATCTGAGATCCACCCGGCAGCAAAAGGATGCACCGCAGATAAAATAAGAGCAAATAGCGGATAACGGTATAAAAGCAGCTCTCCGCTTTGCTGAATGGAGACGTGCAGTTGGAGCAGGATGGTGGTTCCTTGTTTTTCTTGTAAGGACACGGGATTCATGGTATTATAAAGATAAAGAAAAGTCTGTGCATGGCTACGAGAAAGGAGCAGCAGAGATGAAAGAAATGAATATTCCCGTTGGAGTTTCGGACTTTGAAGAAATTCGTAAGAATGGGTATTATTATATTGATAAATCGGGGCTGATCGGAGAACTGCTCAGCAGAACAGGAACGAAAGTGACGCTGATTACTCGTCCCCGACGCTTCGGTAAGACATTGGGCATGAGTATGCTGGAAAGCTTTTTTGACATCCGCAAGGATAGCAGGAAGCTGTTTGAGGGACTGGAAATCGCAAAAAATCAAGTATTGTGCGATGCGTGGATGAACCGGTATCCAACGGCCTTTGTTTCGTTCCGGCAGGTAGATGGACTGGATTTCACCGGGGCATACGATATGCTCACATGGGTTGTTTCGGAACTATATAAGAGACATTTGTATCTGCTGGACAGCGACAAGATAGATAACACCGATAAAGATATCGCTAAACAGTTAGCGCGAGGAAATGCCTCCTTGAAAGATACGAAAGGAAGCTTGATGCTGCTCACAAGGATGATGCAGCAACATTACGGAAAACCTGTGATTCTTCTTATAGACGAGTATGATGTCCCCGTAGCAAAAGCGAATAACAATGGTTACTATAATGAAATGCTGGATGTCATGAAAGGCTTGATGCAGGCACTGAAAGACAATCAGGCACTTCGTTTTGCGGTTGTTACGGGTTGCTTGAAGATTGCGAAAGAGAGTATCTTTACGGGAACCAACAATTTCGTGTCAGACACTATTACAAACTCACGCTTAAGTGAGTATTTCGGTTTTGTGCAGAGCGAGGTTGACCAGTTGCTAAAGGATGCTGACCTGACAGAGCAGGCCGAAAACATTAAGAAATGGTATGATGGCTATCATTTCGGCGATTTTGATGTTTACTGCCCATGGGACGTAATGAATTATATGCTGGAACTGCAGCGCGATCCGAAAGCAAAGCCTATCAGCTACTGGAAAAACACTAGCGACAATGCCATCATCCGTTCCTTTATCGACTATGCAGGCAGTACGATCACAAAAAAACTTGAAACGCTGATGGCTGGTGGCTGCATCGTTCAGCGTGTGGATGAAAACCTGACCTATGATTATCTGCACTCCTCGGAAGATAACCTCTGGAGTACGCTGTATCTGACAGGGTACTTGACCAAGGCGAGTGAAGAGGATTATAAAGGCGAACTTCCGGATGGTATGGTTGCGCTGATGATTCCGAATGCAGAGATCAAAGAGATCTTTGAAACGACTGTCATCAAATGGTTTGATGACAGTACGAAGAAGTGGAATCGGAATGCTTTGTTTGATGCAGTCTGGAACGGCGACTGTGAGGGTATCACCAAGGAGATGAATGCGCTGCTCCGGCGTACCATCAGCTACCATGATTATAGGGAGGACTTCTACCACGCGTTCCTTGCGGGCATCTTCACAGGTGCCGGATATATGGTGGATTCCAATAAGGAGCATGGCGAAGGCCGAAGTGATGTGGTCGTCTACGATTCCATCAATGCTCGTGTTGCGATTTTTGAAGCAAAATATACGAAGACCCTAGGAAATCTGGAGAGTGAATGCGAAACGGCTTTGCAGCAAATTGATGATAGGATGTACGCAAAAGAGTACGAGGATGACTACGATCAGATCCTTTGTTACGGCATTTCGTTCTTCAAAAAGCGTTGTATGGTAAAGAAAAAGTGAGTCACTTGCAGGCTTTCACTTGAATGCTGCATCATAAAAATCAAGACTGCGGGCTGTCCGAAGCAAAAGCTTTTGGACAGCCCGCAACTGTTTTAAGAGGAAAATACAGCTTATCCGATGAAGTGTTAGAAGTAAAATAGGGAGAAAGCCCTACAAGGCTCAAATTGGTTCACAAGGCCGATCGAAAAGCCTGTAGGGCTTATTTTTTATGCTTTTTTAAATCTGTATTTGAAAAAAGTTGTCTAGGACTTGACATCGTGCAGAGTTCATGGTCACGCATGCCGCCATATGCAGACATGGAGCCGCATATCGGCTCGGAACAGGGCGGGAAACGTCCTGTGGTGGTTCTGCAGAACAACATTGGAAACCGTCATTCGCCTACATTGATCGTAGCAACCGTGACAACTCGGACGGAAAAGAAGAAAAAACAGCCCACCCATGTGCTGGTGGATCCCAACCCGGCGTTTGAAGAACCGTCCATGATTCTTCTGGAACAGATTTTACGATCGATAAATCCCGCATAGAACGTTTTATGGACTACGCTGCCAAGACCGAGATGCTTCGCATCGATATGGCGTTGCTGGTCAGCTTGGCTTTGAATGTTCTCACCGGGAGCGCAGCGAATAGCGGACAACCCGTGACCCGTAAGAATGAGGTGATAGCGATGTGACCGGAGGTGAGTGAGCCATGCGAAAGAGTGCCCCCATTGAAGTGGTGGTACATTACCCCAAAACGAAAGAGGGATGGGACGAACTCGGAAAACGGGTCGCAACCGCCCACGCCAACTATGTGATCGAAAAAATCGACCGTCTGAACTGCCCCACATGGCAGAAGCTCGAATTGCTGCAGGCGGTGATCGATACTACCAAAGGAACCTACAAACCCAAGGAACACCAAAAGCCCGGCTGGCAGCCGAGCCGATAAACAAAGCCCCACGCTCAACATATGCTTTTCTGCTCTGACCAGAGACGGTCAGATTCAGAGGCAGTGTTGAGCGTGGGGCTTTTTGTGTTACATAAGTTTTTGGAATTTTGCTGACAAAATAAAATCATTGATTGTTGGCGGCCAATATGGTGTTCTTTTTGTAAGGGAAGGTGAAGTGCATGAATCGTCGCAGCGTGAAAATTATGAGAAGAAAAGCCGGGGGAACAGCAGGAAAGAATGCAGAAAAGTATTCGGTCAATCTCCCGGCAGTGTGGCTTCATGCGATGGGACTTTCAAAAGAGGACCGGGTAGAACTTTCTTTTGACGGTGAAAAAATCACCATCCAGCCACTTGCATCCACAGACCCGGAAGTGTTTCGCAGAAATGCAGAACAGAAAGGTCATCGGCTGAAAGAATATCGGTATTATGACGGAGATACGTTGTGTACCGTGATTTTGGCAGATTTTACAGCGGAGCAGATCTGCATCGAAAACAAAGTTGACGAAATACTGGATACTGCGTTTGGTGTGAACGAAACGCCCTCGTGGGAAGACTTCCTGGCCTTTCTGGCAGACCGATGCATTCCGAAAACACGAAAGGGCTTGGATTACTATCTGGATGCTGTTGGCGTTCCGGAATATGACCCGGTTCTGCTTGTTGAAAAGACGCAGGGAAGAATGGCGGAGGATCACAAATGGCTGGAAATTATTTGACGCTGCATACCAACGACAGGGTTGTGGTGACGACTTCGCGCGGAAATCAGGAAAAATGGTTCGATGCGGAGAAAAATCTCTGGTATAAGGTGGATGATGGCTGCTTTGAGGCACTGGCAGAAGCTGTTTCCAGTGAAGTCTTGCGTAATTTTACAAATGCAGTTCAGCTGCCGGGAATCTCCGTGGCAAATTACTGGGCCGATACGGCCGAGGTTCATGTTTTTGCTGAAAGAGCGTATCGAAACCGTCCTGATGGGGCAGCAGAAAAAGCTTTTTGAAAAGTAAAAGCGCTTGTATTAAATGAAAAAAGAGGGTAGTATAAACATATCTACAGAATGCAAGAGGTAGGGAGGGGGTGAGTAAGATGATCTATGAAATCATGCATCGAGAGAACTGCGTGGCACAAATCAGCACGGTGGGTGAATGCAAAATTTACCTCGAAGATTTTATGCCGTATGATTTGATGCTGGAAGAATCGAATGATTTCGATAAGCGAATCAAAAATGCGATGAGCTTTTATTCTTGGTGTGCTTCTCGGATGATACCACCTGACCGCACCTATGCAAAGGAAATCCTGAACAGTATCGGTGCATCTCAGAGTGTTACGGACAGGGAACGAGCACAGATTGCATTATCCTACCATTGTCTGTCTTTGCTGGATGTGTTCTGGGTGAAAGAAGAAAACGAGAAGGTTCGATTCGAGGATATCAACCTTTTCGCACACTCTTTAAGCAATGCGCTTGTGGATATAGCACTGCGGGGGCATCAAATGACGGTGACCAACGCCCATCTTCTGGCGAATGACCTGTCTACGGGCGGCTTGTACCCCAAGGCGTGGGTGCGAAAAGAGGATGGCTTCTATCTTTACAAGGATGGCGGCAGGGAAGCGGTGGAGCGTGAAGTGCTGGCAAGCAAAATCTGCCGGTGCTTTGACTGCCATCAGGTACTGTATGAGCAGGGGATGTTTGAAAATGAGCCGGTTTCTATCAGCAAAATCATGACATCTCAGCGATACAGTCTTGTGACCTATGCAGCCTATGACGTCTACTGCACGAACCATGATTGGAACACGCTGGATAAGATCTTAGAGTTGGATGCTCCCAGCTACTATATGATGAACATTCTGGATTATCTGGTGGGCAATACCGACCGTCATTGGGAAAATTGGGGTCTGCTGGTAGACAACGAAACCAATCAGCCCATCCGTCTGCATGACCTGATGGACTTCAACCGGGCGTTTCAGCAGTACGACACGCCAGAAGGCGCAAACTGTCTGACCGTGGGAAAACGCCATCTGAGCCAAAAAGATGCTGCAGTGGAAGCGGTGCGGAACATCGGACTGAACCAAGTCCGTCAGGTGGAGCACACCGTATTCTCCGAGCATCCTGCATGGAAAGCAATGTTTGAAGAACGACTGCGTGTTTTACGGAACGCCATGTAAGTCAGAGCGAATATCAGATCCATCCCAAAGTGCGCTGGGGAGAGGATAGCATTTTCGATGCACCGGCTGGCATAAGTGGAGAAGCGCGCCCGGCGGGTGGAGTCGAAGGTGTCCACGGCTTTCATCAGGCCAATGGTGCCGATGGAAATCAAATCGTCCTGCTCAGAGGGGAGAGCATAGTATTTCTTTGCGATGTGCGCCACTAAGCGCAGATTGTGGCGGATGAGCTTTTCCCGGGCGGATGGATCACCGGCCCGCAGATCGGCGAAGGTTCGGATCTCCTCCTGTGGGCTGAGCGGGCGGGGGAAACTGCCCGCTTCCAGATGGAGCGCCAGCACGAGGAATTTGGATGCAAAAAATTGCAGCAGGGTCAACAGCATACGGAACACCTCCAAAACCGTTCTCCCATACAATATGAACGGGGAAAGAGGGTTCAGAATCGTTTTCTGCTTGTAGAAAAAGGTAGTCTGTGGCAGGATGAGTATATGACAGGGGAGCAGTGCTACCCAAAGGCTCTCCGGGGGCTTTTTGCGTTTCGGCATCTTTTCGGCAGGGAAAAGCCCTCGTCCTCAAAGACAACGGCATGTTCCGCGGCGGCATCGCCATAGTGGGTGCGGATATATTCGCGGCAGAGGTCGATCTGGTTTCCGATGCTCTCGCCCTTGCCGGTGTAGCGGGACTTGCGGGAATAAATTGCAATGGTGTCGGCAGTTCTGGCCATGAGATACTCCTTTCCTGTTGTCTGGTGGCCGTAGATGCGGCTGGTGCAGCATGACAAGGCATCTTTGTAAAGAAAAATAACGATAGTCATACATATTTCATCATACTACGAACGGAGGTGTCAAGGATGTGACAAGGCAGAACAAGCGAGGAAGTCAGGATGTTTGACTATTTCTATGGGCAGTCGGGCGAGATGTTCTCGTATTTCCGGGTGCCCAAAATTTTATTCCGGGACATAAAATTCAAGGACCTGTCCACCGATGCCAAAACGCTGTACGGCATCCTGCTGGACCGCATGGGGCTGTCGGTGAAAAACGGATGGCTGGATGAGCAGGAAAGGGTGTATATCATTTTTCCTGTGCAGGAAGTGATGGATGCACTGGGCTGCGCAGACAACAAGGCAACCAAACTGTTCCGGGAATTGGAAAAGTTTGGACTGATTGAGCGCAAACGGCGCGGGCTGGGAAAACCCAATCTGATTTACGTCAAAAACTTTGCAGACCCACGATGCCGCAATCGTGAAAAGAACGGTTCCGGTGCCGCGGATTCAGCGCAGCAGGAAACGGCAAAATCACGAGGAAATAAGACTGAGTGGAATAAAACCGAGGGGAGTGAACCTGATCCTTTCTCTTCCGACGCGGAGAGCGAACCGGATGAGCGCACACGGCTGGAAGCGTATTTTATGCAGTCGTTGGAGGTGGACTTGCTGCTCCGGGCCTGCCCGGATGAGGAGGACACCATCCATCAAATCGTGAATCTTCTGGTGGATACCTGTTCTTCGAAACGCAGAATGCTGCGGGAGCGGATACCACACTGATTCCGGTGCAGGCGCAGTACCTTTCGGCAAAGGGACTGGAGCAGCTGCTGCAGACCATCCAGAAAGTGCGCCGGCAAATCAACCCGAAGCTGAAAATCGAGGGTATCCTGATGACCATGACGGACAGCCGCACCAATTACGGCAGGGAAATCGACGCGTTGATTCGGCAGGTGTACGGCAGCAAAATCCGGGTGTTTGAGCAGCCCATTCCGCACTCTGTCCGTGCGGCGGAAATCAGCGCAGAGGGCAGGAGCATCTTTGACCATGACCCCAAAGGCAAGGTGGCAGCGGCCTATCAATCTTTGACGAGGGAGGTGCTGGCCGATGCCGAAAAGCAACGCAAACTTGGCGCTGAAAGGTCTCGATGAGATGTTTTCCACCGAAGAATCCCGGCAGGAACAAAAACGGGAGCAAGTGCAGCAGATTCCCATCGAGGAGCTGTTTCCCTTCAAGGAGCATCCGTTCAAGGTGCTGGACGATGAGGCTATGCAGCGCACGGTGGAAAGCGTGGCACAGTACGGCGTACGGGCCCCGCTGATTGCGAGACCCCGCCCAGAAGGCGGGTATGAGATCATCTCCGGCCACCGCCGTCAGCACGCCGCCGAGCTTGCCGGTCTGGAAACGTTGCCCGTTATCATCCGGGAAATGACGGACGATGCCGCCGTGATATTGATGGTGGATTCCAACCTTCAGCGCGAAAACATCCTGCCCAGTGAGCGGGCTTTTGCGTACAAAATGAAGCTGGAAGCACTAAAAAATCAAGGTGCTAGGTCGGATTTAACTTCGCCGCAAGTTGCGGCGAAGTTGCGAGCGGATGAAAAAGTGGCACAAGATTCTGGAGAAAGCCGCAATCAAATTCAGCGTTTCATCCGCCTGACCAACCTTATCCCGGAACTGCTGGACATGGTAGACGAAAAGAAGATTTCCTTCAATCCCGCTGTGGAACTGTCCTATCTGGACGAGGCTCAACAGCGGGATTTTTTAGAAGCCATGGATGGTACCCAAAATGCTCCATCTGTATCGCAGGCTCAGCAACTAAAGAAGATGGCGCAGTGTGGTGAGTTCACCTATGAAAAGGCGTTTGATATTTTGGGGCAGGAAAAGAAGAGTGAGCAGGACACCGTAACTATCAAAAACGACATCCTGCGAAAATACTTTCCACGCAGCTATACGCCTCGGCAGATGGAAGATGTCATTATCAAGCTGCTGGAACAGTGGCAGCGCAGACAACAGCGTCAGAACGAACGCTGAAAAATCGGAACCGAAAGACCCATGAGGTCTTTTCTTTTTTGCAAAATTTTTGGAGGACAACGACTATGAATACCACGATTGATTTCAAGACCGCAAAGACCATTGAGAACATGAGCCGCAAAATCGACAGCATGGAGCGTGCCGTTTCCGGCTTCTTCAACAAGATGAGCGACATTGCAGAGCGCAAGTAAGCAGGAACGATCTTCGGTGCTGAGCCAACTCAAGGCGAAACGCGATATGCCGGAATGCAATCCCACAAAGTGCCGGAAGGGGAGGAATGACCATGCAATTTAACTATGATGAGCTGATGCTGATGATGCTCTACAGTACCGGCACCCGGCAGGGGCTGGTGCGGGAGCTGCGGCTGATGCAGTGCTACCTGATGCCGGATGAAACTGCTTTGCGGGAACTGTCAGAGCAGGTCATTGAAAAGCTGAAACGGCTGACGGATGCCGAGTTTGTAGGACTGGAATTTCCAATGAACTGATTTTTGCCACCTGCGGGCGGCGTACATAAGAGCTTTCGCATCCTGCAAAGGTATGATATACTGAAGCTGACAGCTTTCAGGTCGCAGATAAAAGATAAGAGGTGCTTTTTATGGCAGGTTTGAAGGGAAAGACCGGTATCGTGACCGGCGGCAGCAGCGGCATCGGTTTCCAGATCGCAAATGTGCTGGCTCAGGCCGGCGCGACAGTTTATGTCATCAGCCGCACCGGCAAGCCCAAAGAGGGTGTAGGCGAAAGTGCACCGGGCGTTGTCCATCTGCGGGGTGACATCGGCAATGCAGAAGCTATGAAAACACTGGTGGTGGAGCTGGCCGCAAAGCATAACGGCTGTCTGGATTTTCTGGTAAACAACGCAGGCGTCAGCTATAAATGCCGGGCCGAGGACTTTCCCATGGAGCAGTTTGACAATATCATGAATGTGAATGTCAAATATCTGTTCCAGATGAGTGTGATTTGTTACCCCTATCTGAAGAAAAGTGCGGACAAGGGCCGCATCATCAACATCACCAGCATGAGCGCCCATCTGGGCTTCAGCGAGGTGGTGCCGTACTGTGCCAGCAAGGGCGCTGTGCTGGCGATGACCCGCGCTCTGGCCGTGGAGTGGGCGCAGGACAACATCACCGTCAACAGCATTGCGCCGGGGTGGTTCCGCAGCAAAATGAACGAGCAGGTAGTGGACGCAGCCCGGGAGCAGAAAATTCTGAACCGGATGCCGCTGCACGCCTACGGTGACACCCGCGACTTGGGTAAGATGGCCGAGTTCCTGGTGGGCGATGGTGCCGCTTACATCACCGGACAGGATTTTGCCGTGGATGGCGGCGCACTGGCTTTCGGTTATTGAGAGGAGCTTCTCTGCAATTTTTCGGCAGCTTCGCTCGTATTCCAGATAAAGGAACCGAATTTCGTTGGCATAACGGAGGAACCATTATGGCAATCTTTGAAAAGACTATCCGAAACAAGAATTTTGACAAGCTGCTTCGGAAGCTGGAACAGGAAATCCCGGACAGCAGTTGGTCGGCAGATTTAGAGGCAGGCAGTGATTTCAAAG
>ERZ810506.253-NODE-253-length-19962-cov-7.1939_pt1 | contig 19962 bp, 16 predicted proteins | sample MGYA00520267_ERZ810506 | MGnify/ENA primary metagenome ERZ810506 (study PRJEB31588, sample SAMN03398949) | human gut metagenome | study: EMG produced TPA metagenomics assembly of the PRJNA231909 data set (A prospective, longitudinal analysis of the... | reverse complement strand
TACCTCTGGACTCCACTCTCCCCGCAACGAGTTAAGGGCTGCTCGCCCTTAACAAGCCCAAAGAAGAAGTCGAAGCCCAAAAATGCTAGCCGCTTCGCTAAACGCATTTTTTTGTGCTTCTCCCATTTACGGCTCCGCCGAAGATTTCACGTTTCTGCTGGACGTTACCGTCAGCAGAGAGGTAACACCCGCTGCGAAGCAGCAAATCGGAGAAACGAGAAAAAAGCGTTAAGCGAAGCGACTAGCTTTTTTCCGTTTCGACAACCCCTTCGGGGTCTGAAAGGGGCGAGCAGCCCCTTTCTCGTGGATCCAGCGCGTCGAAATCGCTGGTGGTTTTCTGGTTCTCTTTTGACATCAAAAGAGAACATTAGCCTTAATGAAAAAGCACTCTGACCCGCGCGGAGCGCAAAGCCATTTGACCGAAAAAGAGAACCAAATCCGCGCCACAGGCGCGAATACCCGCTTCCCTAAAAATGAAACAAATAAAACGAGGCGTTTCTATGAACTACGAATCCGCTTTGGAATACATCCACGCTGTCCAGTGGGCCGGCCACAAGCCGGGCCTCAGCCGCACCCGCACTCTGCTGGCGGCGCTGGGCGACCCCCACAAGAAGCTCCGCTTCGTCCATGTGGCGGGTACCAACGGCAAGGGCAGCACTGCCGCCATGCTGGCGTCCTGCCTGCAGGCGGCGGGGTATAGGGTGGGCCTGTACACTTCGCCTTTCATCAACCGCTTCAACGAGCGCATTCAGGTAAACGGCGAACAGATACCCGACGACGCGCTGGTGCGTCTGGTGGAGCGTGTCCGCCCGGCGGCAGACGCCATGGCTGACGTCCCTACCGAGTTCGAGATCATCACGGCCCTGGGGATGCTCTGGTTTGCGGAAGAAAAATGCGACATCGTGGTGCTGGAAGTGGGCCTCGGCGGTACGCTGGACTCAACCAACGTCATCGACCCGCCCGAGTGCGCGGTCATCACGGCGCTGGGCATGGACCATATAAAAGAACTCGGCCCCACCATCGCGGACATCGCCGCTGCCAAGGCCGGCATCATCAAGCCGGGCAGTCCGGTGGTGAGCTACGGCGGTGTGCCGGAAGCGGACGCTGTCATCGCCCGTGTGGCCAAGGAGCAGAACGCGCCTCTCACGGTGGTGGATCTCTCCCGCCTCAAAGTGGAGGGCGGCGACCTCGACGCCGTCACCTTCGATTTCGACGGGCTGGACGGTATTCGTCTGCCCCTCATCGGCAGCTATCAGCCGAAAAACGCCGCCCTCGCCATCACGGCCCTCCGTGTGCTGCGGGGCAGGGGATGGAACATCCCCGACAGCGCCATCCGCACCGGCCTCGAGCAGGTGAGCTGGCCGGGCCGGTTCGAGCTGCTGCGGCATTCGCCCGCTTTTCTATTGGACGGCAGTCACAACGCCCACGGGATGCGGGCCACCGTCCAGAGCCTCCGGGACCGCTTCCCGGGGCAGAAGTTCGTCTTCCTGCTCAGCATCATGGCCGACAAGGACGTGGACGAGATGCTGGCGCTGCTGCTGCCGCTGGCAAAGCGGTTCGTTACGGTCGCGGCCCACACGCCCCGCGCCATGCCCGCTGAGACGCTGGCAGAGCACATCCGCGCCCGGGGCGGCAGAGCCGAAGCAGCGGAGGACATCCCGGCGGGCGTTGCCCGCGCGGTGGAGCTGGGCGGCGACGGCCCGGTGTGCGCGCTGGGGACCCTCTACTTCTCCGGCGACGTCCGGCAGGCGTTTGCCCGGCTGACCGTGGAATAAACGACAAAAAGAAAAGCGATGGCCCAGTGCAGGTGGGCCATCGCTTTTTTGCCCTTTCAGGCAAGCAGGGTAAATGATAAGAAGGTAAATGAAGGAAATAGCAATAATAAGAAGGGAAAAACAAGAAGAAAAACAAGGGCGCGGGATGCTATGTATCCAACAGCCTGCCATTGTTGGATACAACAATAGCACGATTACAGAAAAATTACAAGCCCTTTTTTGAAAAAACTTCCAAAAAAGGGGCGGAATGCTGTACTTTTGGCACAACGCACAAATCCCGGAGAGATTCACCGGCAATTTGACGAAGCAAGAAACGGCGGGGTGTTTCAAACAAGAACACTCTAAATTTTTGTAAGCCGCTCTCCGGCTCTTGCACGGCGGAGAAGGCTGTGCTAAGATGATAGCGTAAAATGAGAAGTCTGCGCTGAAATGAAAAACAGATGTGATATTGCAAACGACAAAGGAGAATATAGATGGTAAAAAATGCGTCAGCCGGCGAAAAGGCCGGCTGGTTCAACGGGCGGACGCCGCTGTTTTCCCAGAAAGACCTGCTGCGGCTGGTGGGGCCGCTGCTCATCGAGCAGTTTCTGGCCGTGACGGTGGGCATGGCCGACACCATGATGGTCTCCCGCTGCGGCGAGGCGGCCATCTCGGGCGTCAGCCTTGTGGATATGATAAACAACCTCATCATCGTGCTGTTCGCGGCGCTGGCCACCGGCGGCGCGGTGGTGGTGAGCCAGTATCTGGGCGCGAAGGAGCAGGAAAAGGCAAATGCCAGTGCGGGTCAGCTCATCCTGCTGAGCGCCATCCTGGGTACCGTGGTGGCTGCGCTCTGCATCCTCTTCGCCCGGCCCATGATCAGCGCCTGCTACGGCTCCATCGACGCGGACGTTCTGGACGCCGGCGTCCTCTACCTTAAAATAACCGCCCTGAGCTATCCCTTCCTCGCGCTGTACAACGCGGGCGCGGCCCTCTTCCGCAGCATGGGCAACTCCAAGATCTCCATGCAGATCAGCGTCCTCATGAACATCATCAACATCGTGGGCAACGCGGTCTGCATCTTCGGTCTGAAAATGGGCGTCGATGGCGTTGCATGGCCCAGTGTCGTCTCCCGTGTCATCGCGGCGGTGCTCATTCTGGGCCGCTGCTACCAGAAGGGCCATGCCCTCACGGTGCCGAAGACCGTTAAGCTCGATACCGGTATGGCCAAGCGCATCCTCGGCATCGGCGTGCCGTCGGCCTTTGAGAACAGCCTGTTCGAGGCGGGCCGCATCGTCGTGGTCAGCATGATCTCCACTTTCGGCACGGTGCAGATCGCCGCCAACGCCGTCGCCAACAACCTCGACGGTGTGGGCTGCATCCCGGGCAAGGCCATCGGCCTTGCCATGATAACCGTCGTGGGCCGCTGCATCGGCGCAGGGGACAACGAGCAGGCTATCTATTATACAAAGAAGTTGCTGGGCTGGGCCTATCTCGTCATGGGTGTGCTGAATGGGTTGATCCTGATTTTTGTCCGGCCTCTGGTGGGCATTTACGAGCTTTCGGGCGAGACGATGGAGCTCTCCATCATTCTGGCCTGCATCCACGCGGGCTTTGCAATGCTGCTCTGGCCTCTCTCCTTCGTGCTGCCCAACGCCCTGCGCGCCGCCAACGACGTCAAGTTCACGATGATCGTCTCCATCGCCAGCATGGCCTGCTGGCGTGTGGGCTTCAGCTATATCATCGGTGTGCGGATGGGCATGGGTGCCATCGGCGTCTGGATCGCCATGGTGGTGGACTGGGTCTGCCGCGTGACCTGCTTCGTGACCCGCTTCCGCAGCGGCGTCTGGAAAGAAAAATATAGGGCCTGAAAACAGAAAGGGACATTATATGAAACTCATCAGCTGGAACGTGAACGGGCTGCGCGCCTGTCTGACTCACGATTTTGCCGCAAGCTTCGCCGCGCTGGACGCGGACGTGTTCTCGGTGCAGGAGACCAAGATGCAGCCCGGGCAGGCCGACTTCGCCCCCGAGGGCTACACGGAATATACATACTCGGCGGAGAAAAAGGGCTACTCCGGCACAGCCTGCTGGTGCAAGACCGCGCCGCTGAGCGTGACCACCGGCATCGGCATCGAGGAGCACGACCACGAGGGCCGTGTGCTGACGCTGGAATACCCGGAGTTTTATCTCGTCAACTGCTACACCCCCAACAGCCAGGACGGCCTCAAGCGGCTGGACTACCGGATGACATGGGAGGACGCCTTCCGCGCCTACCTGCTGGAGCTGGATGCCAAAAAGCCGGTCATCCTCTGCGGCGATCTGAACGTGGCCCATCAGGAAATTGATATTAAAAATGCCAAGACAAACCGGATGAGCGCCGGTTTTACCGACCAGGAGCGGGCCAAGATGACCGAGCTGCTGGCGGCGGGCTTCACCGACAGCTTCCGCGCCATCCATCCGGACGAGGTGAAATACAGCTGGTGGAGCTACCGTTTCCACGCCCGGGAGAAGAACGCGGGCTGGCGCATCGACTACTTCATCGTCTCGAACCGCATTGCGGACAAGATAAAAGCCGCCGAGATACACAACGAGGTGTTTGGCTCCGACCACTGCCCGGTGGAGCTGGACATCGACTTATAAGGAGGGCTCTATGCTCAAAAGCTATCTCATCGTATTCTTTATCTCGATGCTGCCCCTCATCGAGCTGCGCGGTGCCATCCCGGTGGGCATCGGGATGGGCCTGCCCATCCTGCCGACCTATCTGGTCTGTGTGGTGGGCAATATGCTGCCGGTGCCGTTCATCTATCTGTTCGCCCGTAAAGTTCTCATCTGGGGCTACCACAAGCCCATCATCGGCCCCTTCTGCCGGTTCTGCATCGTCAAGGGCGAAAAAGGAGGCCGTGCGCTGGAAGCCAAGGCCGGGCGCGGCCTCGTGGCGGCGCTGCTACTCTTCGTGGGCATCCCGCTGCCGGGTACCGGCGCATGGACCGGCACGCTGGCCGCGTCCATCCTCGATATGAAGTTCAAAGATGTGCTCATCGCCTGCATGGGCGGCGTGCTGCTGGCTGGGATCATCATGGGTCTGGCAAGCGCAGGTCTTTTGGGAGCGCTGAGCGGTCTGTTTGCGGTGTAAGGCTGGTTTTCCATCGCAAAGTGTGCTAGAATAACAACAGTGTGTCTTGAGTAAAGACGAAGAAAGGACGAATCAAAGATGCAAGAGGCTTTGAACCAGAAGATCGACGCATTTGTTGCGGCGAACAAAGAGCAGATCCTGAAAGACATTGCCACGCTGGTGTCCATCAACAGCGTGGAGGGTGCCCCGGAAGAGGGCGCACCCTACGGCGCAGGCCCCCGTGCCGCGCTGGACAAGACGCTGGAGCTGGCCGCAGGCATGGGCCTTGCGACCCGCAACTGCGAGAACCATATCGGCTACGCCGAGCTGGCCGGTGCCGATGCCGAGAAGTATCTGGCTACCATCTGCCATGTGGACGTGGTGCCGGAGGGCAACGGCTGGACGGAAGACCCCTTCAAGATGGAGATCCGCGACGGCTGGATGATCGGCCGCGGTGTCGCTGACGACAAAGGCCCCATGGTCGCCACCCTGTACGCCCTGAAGTTCCTCAAAGAGGAGGGCGTCTCCCTGCGCTATCCCATCCGCGCCCTCGTCGGCGACAACGAGGAGACTCACATGCACGATGTGGACTACTACCTCGCCAACTACCCGGCCCCTGTGTTCTGTTTCACCCCGGACGCAGAGTTCCCGGTCTGCAATGGCGAGAAGGGCCACTTCGACGGCAAGCTGGTCAGCCCCGTCTGCAACGGCTTCATCAAGGACTTTGTGGGCGGCGTCGCCACCAACGCTGTGCCTGACCGCGCCAGCGCTCTCGTGGCCACCGACATCACCAAGCTGCGCAACGCCCCCAACATCACCCTCGAGCCGGAAGGCGACGGTGTCCGCATCCGCGGCTGGGGCAAGTCCGGCCACGCTGCCATGCCGGAAGGCACTGTCAACGCCATCGGTCTGGTGGTGAACTACCTGCTGGACAATGGCCTCTGCAACGACGCCGAGCGCGCCTATCTGGAAGCCGTCAAGAAGCTGCACGACTCCACCGCAGGCGTGGGCCTCGGCATCGACTGCGCCGACGGCCCCTTCGGCCCGCTGACCATCATCGGCGGCAAGATGTCCATGGTGGATGGCCGGATGGTCCAGACCATGGACAGCCGTTACCCCACCTGCACCGACGGTGACACCATCGCAAAGCAGATCCGTGCCGCCATCGGCACCGGCGCAGAGCTGACGGATGTGGGCAGCGCAAAGCCTTTCTACATCGAGGCTGACACCCCCGCCATCAAGGCCTGCATCGACACCTACAACGAAGTCACCGGCGAGAACGCAACGCCCTTCACCATGGGCGGCGGCACTTACGCCCGTCACTTCCCCTATGCTGTCAGCTTTGGCCCGGAGCACAGTGATATGGTGCTGCCCGAGTTCGGCGGCCCGATGCACGGCGCGAACGAGGCCGCTCCCATCGACAAGCTGCTGGAAGCCCTGAAAATTTATATCATCGCTCTGCTGCGGCTGGAGGAGATCGACTTTTGAGCCGGGTGCGCGTCTTAGTCATTGACGGGCAGGGCGGCGGTCTTGGCCGTCAGCTGACGGCGGCGCTTGCCGCCGGATGCCCGGACATCGAGCTGACCGCCGTAGGAACCAACAGCATCGCGGCTTCGGCTATGCTCAAGGCGGGCGCACACCGCGCCGCCACCGGCGAAAATGCCGTGGTGGTCAACTGCCGCCGGGCGGACATCATCGTCGGCCCCATCGGCATCGTCATCGCCGATTCGCTGCTGGGCGAGATCACCCCGGCCATGGCGGCGGCGGTCTGCCAGAGCAGTGCGGCGCGGGTGCTCATCCCCATCAACCACTGCGATAACATCGTGGTGGGTGTGCCGGAGCAGCCCATCGGCCAGCTGGTAGCAGCAGCGGTGGAGAAGGTGAGCCAGCTCTGCAGCAGCGGCTGCCGGTAGCCGCTGCCCGGGGGCAGTGCCTCTCATCCGGCGCTGTGCGCCAAAAGGGGGGCTTTTGCCCGCCGTAAGCCCTATCGTAAAAAATAAATGCACCTGCAGCCAAAACTCGCTGTTTCCGGGGACCGGAAGCGAGGGCTGCAGGTGCATTTTTTGCGTTGGACGGCAAAGAAACGGCAAAAAAAGTGGGTGCGCAATTTTTTATATTGACAGGGCGTTAGGGGGGGGGGTATAATAAATGGGAAGAGAGGGCGCTGTGCTCTCTGCACCATCAATAAGGAGGACATAAAAACCATGAAACAGTTCAAAAAGCTGGCGTCTCTGCTGCTGGCAGCAGTGCTGGCCATGACCCTGCTGGCGGGCTGCGGCGGCCGGGGCGGCAATGTGAGTACTGCGGTCACCGAGCAGAGCATCCTGAAGTACATCAACGAGGCCCGGGCAGAGGCGGACAAGGGCCTGAGCCCGGTGAAAAATGACCCCTCCCTGGCCAATGCGGCGGCCAAGCTGCTGGAGGCGTATGCTCAAACCGAGATGGTAAAAACTTACTACGGCACTGGCTATGAACTGTCGAGAGACCAGGTCAAGACCGTCCTGAAAAATGCTACCGGCAAGAACCAGGAATTCGTAGCCTTCAACGAGGAGCCCAACGCATATGCACACTGTTTTTGTGTTGCCCCCATTGAGCGCAACAACAGTGCGAGGGGGGAGCTCTATCTGCGCCGCCGTGCCAACAAAGTCGTCGATTATGGTTACGGCGCTACGTTCAGCGACTTTGCCGGGACTTCGGCTGCTTTGGCAAGTGATGTGAAGGTAGGCATCGCCTTCCGGGAGATCAATGGTGAGCGGTTTGCTCTGCTGGTCTACGATGTGACCAGCACGACCTGACCTGTACCCCTGCAGGGAAAGGGCGGGCAGCAGCCTGGACCATAACAAAAAACAGGACCCCGGCACCTTCTGGGCATCAGGCCCAGAAAAGGTGCCGGGGTCTTTGCGATGGGGCATGGGCGGGGGCAGCTTACCGGTGGCGCTGCCGTGCGGCCACCTGCTGGGCCGTGGGGGGAATATCGCCCTGGGCGGCCTTTTCCAGCTGGCCGATACGGCGGTCGAGGTCGATGAGACGCTGGGCCATGATGTCCGGCAGATCCTGCTGGTCGAGGTCGTCGGCGGGGTTGATGGCCTTGTTGTTGATGCGCACCACTTCGGCAGGGACGCCGACGGCGGTGCAGTTGGCGGGCAGGTTCTTGAGCACCACGCTGCCCGCGCCGATGCGGGCGTTGTCGCCGATATACACCGGACCCAGCACCTTGGTGCCTGCGCCGATCAGGACATTGTCGCCCAGGGTGGGGTGGCGCTTGCCGGTGTCCTTGCCGGTGCCGCCGAGGGTCACACCGTGGTAGATGGTGCAGTTGTCGCCGATCTCCGCCGTCTCGCCGAAGACGATGCCCATGCCGTGGTCGATGAACAGGCACTTGCCGATCTTCGCGCCGGGGTGTATCTCGATGCCGGTCTTGTGCCGGCCCCGCTGGCTGACCCATCGGGCAAGGAAGAAGTGCTTGTGCTCGAACAGCCAGTGGGCAATGCGGTGATAGACCAGAATGTGAAAGCCCGGGTAAAGCAGGATGACCTCCAGCACCGTGCGCGCTGCGGGGTCCTTGCGCTGGATGTTCCGCGCGTCCTCTAAAAGACCCATCATAGAAAACCTCCATTTTGCCGCCCGCAATGGCGGCCCCCTCTCTGATAGACATTATAATAGCACATCTGAACTTTAATGTACAGTGAAATGGTAGGATATAAGAACAAAAATGAGGATTTTTTTGCACAGGGGCGCCGGCGGCGAGGGGAGAAGAGGGACTTTTCGGTAGAGTAGCTAAAATTCGAGGCTTACGGATGCAAACCTTCTCACATGGAAATGAGGGCAAAAGCATTGACACATTTTGCGCTTCTATGATAAAATATATCGAAAAAGAACGGATAGAAAAGGAGACAGGAGCATGAAGGCCAAGATGATGCGTGCAAAACTGGAAAATCAGTTTGCAGCCGTTTTTGCTGTGGCTCCAGTGTTTCCTTTTTTGATGTGCTGACTTTTCCCTTTGCTGGGAAAAGTTTTTTTTTTGCCCTTCTGAGGGCAGACACACCCGGACGATGAAACCAGACGAACACAGACAGGGAGGTAATCTTATGCTGCTCATCAACGCTGTCAACGCCGAGGGCCGGCCTGTGGAGCTGTATGTAAAGGACGGAAAGATCGCCGCCGTCGGTCAGGACCTGGCCGCACTGGCCGGAGAAAACGAAACGGTGCTGGACGCCGGAGGACTGACCGTGCTGCCCGCTTTCGTGGACCTGCACTGCCACTGGCGCACGCCGGGCTTCGAGTACAAAGAGGACATTGAAACGGGAAGCCGCGCCGCAGCCGCAGGCGGCTACACCTTCGTGAACCTGATGCCCAACACAAAGCCTGTCTGCTCTTCGGCAGCACAGGCCGCGATGGTGGAACAGAAGGCCGCTGAGGTGGGCCTGTGCGGCGTGAACCAGACCGTCTCCATCACCGAGGATTTCGACGGCAAGACCATCGACCACCTCAAGACCCTGCCCGCTTCGGTCAAGTTCATCACCGAGGACGGCCACGGTGTGCAGGATAACGCCACCATGGCCCGGGCGTTCGCCATCTGCACCCAGCGGGACATCACCGTGATGAGCCACGCCGAGGATATGGAGATCAGCCCCTGGGACTATCGGCTGGCCGAGGACATCGAGACGGTGCGGAACTGCTGGCTGAGCGAGTATTACCAGACCCGCCTGCACATGTGCCACGTCTCCACCCGGGGCGCCATCGAGGCCATCCAGATGGCAAAGCTGCGGGGCGCACCCGTCACCTGCGAGGTGACGCCCCACCATCTCTGGTTCACCAATGACACCTGCGACTACCGCGTCAACCCGCCCATCCGCACCGCCGACGATGTGCAGGCCCTCATCGACGCCATCCGCAGCGGTGTGGTGGACGCCATCGCCACCGACCACGCGCCCCACTCCGAGGAAGACAAGCTCAAGGGCATGGCCGGTATGGTGGGCAGTGAGACGGCTTTCGGCGTCTGCTACACCAAGCTCTGCAAGGAAGAGGGACTTCCCCTCGAGCTGCTGAGCCACCTGATGAGCACCCGCCCGGCGGAAATTCTGGGCCTTGCAAAGGGTCAGCTGGAGCCGGGCTATGACGCCGACTTTGTGCTGGTAGACCTCGACACCCCCTATACCGTGGACAAGAACAAGCTCCACTCCAAGTCCCACAACTGCCCCTTCGACGGTGCGCAGCTCTACGGCAGGGTCTGCGCCACGGTCAAGGGCGGCGAGCTGACCTATCAGGCAGAAGAATAAGCTGCAAATACATTTATATAAAAGAGAGACAAACAGGAGGAACCCCAAATGACGAACATGGATAAGCTTTACGAAGCAGTCGAAGCACGCGGCCCGGTCTGCGTGGGTCTGGACACCGATTTCAGCTACCTGCCCGCAGATTTCGTGGACAGCACCCTCTCCAAGGGCGAGAACATCGTCCGCTTCAACAAGAAGCTCATCGACGCCACCAAGGCCGTCGCGGGCTGCTACAAGGTGCAGATCGCTTACTACGAGTCTCTGGGCCTCGAGGGCCTGAAGGCCTATGCCGACACCCTGAAGGCTGTCCGCGAGGCCGGTGTGCCGGTCATCGCCGACATCAAGCGCGGCGACATCGCCAAGACCGCTGAGATGTACGCCATGGGCCACTTCACCGGCGACTTTGAGGCCGACTTTGTCACGCTGGCTCCCTACATGGGTCTGGACTCCATCAGCCCCTATCTGCCCTACGCAGAGAAGCAGGGCAAGGGTATGTTCGTCCTCTGCCGCACCTCCAACGGCGGCGCAAAGGATTTCGAGTATGAGAAGCTGGCCGATGGCCGCCATGTCTACGACCTCGTGGGCGACAAGCTGAACGCCCTCGGCAAGGACTACATGGGTGAGCACGGCTACTCTTCCATCGGTCTGGTCATCGGCGGCACTCACATCGAAGAGGCTACCGAGATCCGTGCAAAGTATCAGGACAGCTTCTTCCTCATCCCCGGCTACGGCGCACAGGGCGGCAAGGCCGAGGACATCGCCCAGTATCTGTCGAAGGGCAACGGCGGCGTGGTCAACTCCAGCCGCGGCATCCTGCTGGCCTACAAAAAGCAGCCGGGCGCAGCCTTCGACGAGGCCGCTTACAACGAGTGTGTGAACATGAAGGAGGCCATTGCCCATGCGTGCAGCCTGCTGTGAGGCCACTGTCCTGCGCCATGAGGTCATCGCGGACGACATCCGCCTGCTGACCGTCCTCTGGCCGGACCGCGAGCATGCCCCCCACGCCGGACAGTTCTTCACCCTGCGTGCCTGGGGCGCAGATGAAGCGCCCTTCCTGTCCCGGCCCATCAGCGTCCACAAGTGGGATGCCGAGACCCAGACCGTCGAGTTCCTGTACGCCGTCGTGGGCGAGGGGACCCGCAAGCTGACTGCCCTGAAAAAGGGTGACAGCTTCCAGCTCACCGGCCCCATGGGCAACGGCTTCGATGTGGCCGACATCCTGAGCAAGTATCAGAAGATCGCCGTCGTGGGCGGCGGCATCGGCACCGCCCCCATGTACCAGCTCACCCGGGAGCTGGCGGCTGGCGGCGTCAAGCCGGACGTCTTCTTCGGCTTCCGCGATAAGCCCTACTGCATGGAAGAGTACCGCTCCATCGCGGGCATCGTCAAGGTGTCCACCGACACCGGCGCGGTGGGTTTCCACGGTTTCGTCACCCAGCTGTATGACCCGGCGGATTACGATGTGGTGCTGGTGTGCGGCCCCACGGTCATGATGCGGAATGCCGCCCGCCTCTGCGCGGAGAAGGGGACTCCCTGCTTCGTCAGTCTGGAAAAGAAGATGGCCTGCGGCATCGGTGCCTGCCTCGGCTGCACCTGCGAGACCAGGAGCGGCGAGGGCAAGAGCGTGTGCAAGAATGGCCCTGTGTTTGATGCAGCGGAGGTGTTCTGATGGCAGACTTGAAAACGAACCTGCTGGGCTTTACCATGAACAGCCCCATCATCGGGGCCTCCGGCACGGTGGGCTACGGCGTGGAATACGAAGAGCTGGCTGATTTCAGCAAGATCGGCGGCATCTCGGGCAAGGGCCTGACCCTGCACGGCCAGTACGGCAACAAGGGCGAGCGCCTGTGGGAGACGCCCTCGGGCCTCATCAACAGCATCGGCCTGCAGAACCCCGGTGTCCAGCACTTCATTGATGTGGAGCTGGGCGAGATGCTGGAACTCAAGCAGAAGTACGGCACGGTGGCCATTGCCAACCTTGGCGGCCACAGCGAGGAAGAGTACGTCGAGGGCGCAGCCATGCTGAGCGAGAGCGGCGTGGACATCGTGGAGCTGAACATCTCCTGCCCCAACGTCAAGGTGGGCGGCATGGCCTACGGCGTCAAGGCGGAAGCTGCCGGTGAGGTGGTGCGGATGGTCCGCGACGCCTGCAAAAAGCCCCTGATGGTCAAGCTCAGCCCGCAGGCCGAGAACATCCCTGAGATGTGCAAGGCCGTGGAAGCCGCCGGTGCGGACGCCATCAGCCTGACCAACACCTTCCAGGCCTGCGCTATCGATCTGGAGAAACGCCGCCCGGTGTTCGACAACATCTTTGCCGGCCTGTCCGGCCCGGCGGTGCGCCCCATCGCCCTGCGGATGGTCTGGCAGGCCGTCGGCGCGGTGAACATCCCGGTCGTGGGCCTCGGCGGCATCGCCACCGGTAAGGACGCACTGGAATTCATCATGGCCGGTGCCACGGCGGTGCAGGTGGGTGCAGCAAACTTCGCCAACCCCCGCGCCATGGAGACCATCGCCGAAGAAATGGCGGTCTGGATGGATGCCCACGGCGTCAAGACGCTGGACGAGATCCGCGGCTGCGCACGCTGAGCGAATAAAACAGAGATTAAACGTATATGGCTTGCGAATATTCATTGATTCTTAAAATTTATGAATAAATTTGCGTTTTGACAAAATGCGTGGTACAATACCGCATGAACGAAAACAACAGAGTATAGAGAGGGAAAAATATCATGAGTGAAGCACTTGAAATTCTGAAGAGCTGTGACGCATTTCTGGAAGGCCACTTCCTGCTGTCTTCTGGCCGCCATTCCAGCGCATACTGCCAGATGGCATATCTGCAGCAGTACCCCGACCGCTGTGCCGAGGTCATGAAGGCTGTGGCCGATAAGATCCGCGAGATGGACGTGGACGTCATCGTCGGACCTGCCATGGGCGGCATCGTCTACGCCTACGAGCTGGCCCGCCAGACCGGCAAGCGCGCCATCTTCACCGAGCGCGTGGACAACGTGATGACCCTGAAGCGCTTCGCCATCCATCCGGGTGAGAAGTGCCTCATCGCTGAGGACGTCGTGACCACCGGCATCTCCTCTCTGGAGACCAAGCGTGTCATCGAAGAGGCCGGCGGCGTCTGCCTGGGCATCACCTGCGTGGTGGACCGCACCAAGCCCGAGGCTCCGTCTCCCATCCCCATCGTGGCCAGCGCTCTCAAGCTGGACCTGCCCAACTACGCCCCCGAGGAGTGCCCCATCTGCAAGGAGGGCAAGCTGCCTCTGGTGCATCTGGGCAGCCGCAAGATGAAGCAGGAAGCCAAGCAGACCCTGTAAACGCGCAGGCGTGTTGAAGCGAGGAGTATCTAATGAACGCATATCTTCTTTTGGCAAACGGCATGGTCTTTGCCGGCCAGTCGGTGGGCGCTGAGGGCGTCACCGTGGGCGAGGTCGTCTTTGCCACCGGCATGGTGGGCTTTCAGGAGACGCTGACCGACCCCAGCTACTACGGCCAGATCATCACCCAGACCTACCCCCTCATCGGCAACTACGGCATGAATAAGGACGACATGGAGTCGGATAAGATCTGGGCCAAGGGTTATATCGTCCGCGAGGCCTGCCAGACCCCGTCCAACTGGCGCTGTGAGGAGACGCTGGACAGCTTTCTGAAGAAAAACAATACCATCGGCATCGAGGGCATCGACACCCGCCACCTCACCCGCATCATCCGGGAGAGCGGCGTCATGAACGGTGCCATCCTGACCACCTTCGACCCCGCTGACCCGGCCAACAAAGCCGAGACGGATAAGCTGCTGGAAGAGATCCGCGCTTACGCCGTCACCGACGCCGTGAAGAGCGTCACCTGTGCAGAGCCCGAGGTCTACAACGAGAAGGGTGAGACCCACATCGTGCTGATGCACTATGGCTGCAAGCGGAACATCGTCCGCTGCCTCGTCAAGCGCGGCTGCAAGGTGACGGTCATGCCCGCCTTTGCCACCGCTGAGGAAGTTGCTGCCCTGGACCCGGACGGCATCATGCTCTCCAACGGCCCCGGCGACCCCGCCGAGCCGGTGGAGGTCATCGAGAACCTCAAGCACATCTTTGAACTGAATATCCCCACCTTCGGCATCTGCCTCGGCCACCAGCTCTCCGCTCTGGCCGCTGGTGCCAAGACCATGAAGCTCAAGTACGGCCACCGCGGCGCCAACCAGCCCGTCACCGACTTCGAGTCGGGCCGCACCTTCATCACCAGCCAGAACCACGGCTATGCAGTCGTGGGCGATGAGTTGCCCGCCGAGATGGGCGAGGTGGCTCAGGTGAACGCCAACGACGGCACCTGCGAGGGCATCAAGTACAAGAAGTGGAACTGCTTCACCGTCCAGTTCCACCCCGAAGCCAACGGCGGCCCCAAGGACACCGAGTTCCTGTTCGACCGCTTCCTGAACAACGTCAAAGCAGCAAAGAAGGAGGCACGCTGAAATGCCTAAGGACCCCAGAATCAAAAAAGTGCTGGTCATCGGCTCCGGCCCCATCATCATCGGTCAGGCTGCTGAATTCGACTACTCCGGCACCCAGGCGTGCCGCGCCCTGAAAGCAGAGGGCATCGAGACCGTTCTGCTCAACTCCAACCCCGCGACCATCATGACCGACCCCGACGTGGCCGACCATGTTTATATCGAGCCCATGACCCTCGAGGTCGTGGAGCGCATCCTCGACATCGAGAAGCCCGACTCCGTGCTGCCCAACCTGGGCGGCCAGATGGGCCTGAACCTCTCCATGGAGCTGGCCCGTTCCGGCTACCTCGACCGCACCGGCATCCGTCTGCTGGCCTGCAAGCCCGAGACCATCGACCGCGCCGAGGACCGCGAGCTGTTCAAGGAGACGATGGAGAAGCTGCATCAGCCCATCATCCCCTCCGAGGTCGTTGAGACGCTGGAAGACGCTCTGGCCTGCGCCGACCGCATCGGCTACCCGGTCATCGTCCGCCCCGCCTTCACCATGGGCGGCACCGGCGGCGGCATCTGCGAGAACAAGGCAAAGCTCATTGAGATCGGCACCAACGGCCTCCGTCTTTCCCCCATCCATCAGATCCTGGTGGAAAAGTGCATTGCGGGCTGGAAAGAGATCGAGTACGAGGTCATGCGCGACCACAAGGGCAACGTCATCACCGTCTGCAATATGGAGAACCTTGACCCCGTCGGCATCCACACCGGTGACTCCGTGGTCGTGGCTCCCTCCCAGACCCTGAGCGACCACGAGTACCAGATGCTGCGCACCGCTGCGCTGGACATCATCACCGAGCTGGGCATTGAGGGCGGCTGCAACTGCCAGTTTGCCCTGAAGCCCGACAGCTTCGACTACGCGGTCATCGAGGTCAACCCCCGTGTGTCCCGTTCTTCCGCTCTGGCTTCCAAGGCCACCGGCTACCCCATCGCCAAGGTGGCGACCAAAATCGCCATCGGCTATACGCTGGATGAGATCACCAACGACGTCACCGGCAAGACCTGCGCCTGCTTCGAGCCTGCGCTGGACTACATCGTGGTCAAGTACCCGAAGTGGCCCTTTGATAAGTTCGTCTACGCCGACAAGTCTCTGGGTACCCAGATGATGGCCACCGGCGAGGTCATGAGCATCGGCAACAGCTTCGAGGCTGCTATGATGAAGGCCGTCTCTTCCATCGAGCTGGGCATGGACACCCTGACCCACAAGCCCTTCGAGGAGCTGAGCGACGACGAGATCGTGGACCACATGCATGTGCAGGATGCCGAGCGCGTCTTCTGCGTCTATGAGGCCCTCAAGCGCGGCATCGACCACGAGACCATTTACCGCATCACCAAGATCGACTGGTGGTTCCTCGACAAGATGCAGCATCTGGCAGACCTCGAAAAGGGTCTGGCCAAGTGCGAGGGCGTTCTGAGCGTGGCCCAGTATAAGGAAGCCAAGAAGTACGGCTTCCAGGATAAGACCATCAAGCGTCTGGCCAAGGTGGACAAGCTCCCCGTGGAGAACTACCATGCCGGCTTCAAAATGGTCGATACCTGTGCCGCTGAGTTCTCGGCCAACACCCCTTACTTCTACTCCACCTACGACGGCGACAACGAAGCCGCCGAGTTCATCGCGGAGAAGGAGGCCAAGGCCGCCGAGAAGGGCGAGCCCAGGAAAAAGAAAGTCCTCGTCTTCGGTTCCGGCCCCATCCGCATCGGTCAGGGCATCGAGTTCGACTACTGCTCTGTCCACTGCGTCTGGACCCTCAAGAAGCACGGCTGTGAGGCCATCCTCGTCAACAACAACCCCGAGACGGTCTCCACCGACTTCGACACCGGCGACCGCCTGTATTTCGACCCGCTGAACCCCGAGAGCGTGGACAACATCATCGCGACCGAGAAGCCCGACGCCTGCGTTGTTCAGTTTGGCGGTCAGACTGCCATCAAGCTGGCAAAGCATATGGACGAGATCGGTCTGCCCATCCTCGGCACCCCGGCGGATGCCATCGACGAGGCCGAAGACCGTGAGCGCTTCGACGAGCTGCTGGAGCGCTGCAGCATCCCCCGCGCACCCGGCCGCACTGTCTTCAATCTGGAAGAGGCTCTGGCCGCAGCCGACGAGATCGGCCTGCCTGTTCTGATGCGTCCTTCCTACGTTCTCGGCGGTCAGAACATGATCGTGGCTTACACGAAGGCCGACGTCATCGAGTACATGGGCGTCATCACCGAGCATGTCGATATGGACCACCCCGTCCTGCTGGATAAGTACATCATGGGTACCGAGTGCGAGGTGGACGCCATCTGCGACGGCGAGAACTACCTCATCCCCGGCATCATGGAGCAGGTGGAGCGCACCGGCGTCCACTCCGGCGACTCCATCTGTGTCTACCCGGCCCAGCACCTGACTCAGGCCGAGATCGACACGATGGTGGACTACACCGGCCGCTTTGCCCGTGAGCTCCACGTCACCGGTCTGGTCAACGTCCAGTATGCGGTCTCCAACGGCAAAGTGTACGTCATCGAGGTCAACCCCCGTTCTTCCCGTACCGTGCCGTATATCTCCAAGGTCACCGGCGTCCCGATGGTCGATCTGGCCGTCCGCTGCTGCCTCGGCGAGAAGCTCACCGATATGGGCTACGGCACCGGTCTGCACCCCAACGCCCCCTATGTGGCCGTCAAGGTGCCTGTCTTCAGCTTCGAGAAGCTCCACGGCGTCGATACCCAGTTCGGCCCGGAGATGAAGTCTACCGGCGAGGTGCTGGGCATTGCCCCCAACTTCCACGACGCCCTGCTCAAGGGCCTTATCGGCGCGGGCTACACCTTCAAGACCCCCGGCCCGGCTTCCTGCTGCATCTTCACCGTGAAGGACAGCGACAAGCCTGAGTTCGTGGACATCGCCTGGAAGCTCAAGAGCATGGGCTATAAGCTCTACGGCACCTCCGGCACCTGTGCATGGCTCAATAAGCACATGGTCCCCTGCAACGAGGTGCGGAATATGTCCGGTGAAGCGCCGAATATCGTGGACCTGCTGCAGAGCGGTCTGGTGGATTATGTCTTCTCCACCAGCGCCAAGGGCCGCGACCCCAAACGCGATTCCGTCCGCCTGCGCCGCAAGGCCGTGGAGCTCAGCATCCCCTGCATCACCGCTGTGGATACCGCCAACGCTCTGGTCGACTGTCTGCGCAGCGACCACAGCATGAAGGACATCCCGCTGGTGGATATTGCAACGCTGTATCATAAAAAATAATCCCACTCTATTACTTCGTGCGCAAAAATATACCGTTTGTGCGCAGCCCCTCGTAATGAGGGGCTGCATTTGTTATACTCAACAACGCAAAATTTGCCAAAAGACGTTACTTTTGGACGTTCCAGGAGGATATAGATACATGACTCGTTCCCAGATGATCGAAACCGTGGCACGCAAGACCGGCTTTACCGAAGCTCAGGTCGAGACCACGATGGATGCACTGTTTGACCAGATCGCCGATTGCCTGCGTGCTGACGAAAAGGTCACCATCGCTGGCTTTGGCCGCTTTGAGATGCGTCCCCGCAAGCCGAAGGCTTACACCAATCCCAAGACCAAGGTCTCCAGCCGTCTGGAGTCTACCTCTATCCCCGGCTTCAAGGCCAGTGGTCGTTTCAAGCAGAAGCTTGAGTCTGGCCGTGCTGCCAAGAGCGTCGAAGAGACTGCCTGATAGGACCTGAACCAAAAGCGCCGCATCCTTGACCCGGGATGCGGCGCTTTTTTGCTGACAGAATGCGATTTTCATGGTATACTGGGCATATCATAACGAAAAGCGGCCCTCAGAGGGCATTGCGCGGAAGAGAAAAGAAAAAGAACGGAGTAGAGGAATCCATGCTTTACAGCGAATTACAGTGTAGCGAGGCCATCCATAAGGCCGTAGAGCGGATGGGCTTTGCGGAAATGACCGAGGTGCAGGAAAAGACCATCCCCGTCATGCTGGCCGGGCGTGACGTCATCGCCAAGGCCCCTACCGGCACTGGCAAGACCTGCGCTTTCGGCATCCCGGTGGCTGAGCACATCGACCCGGCCCTCAAGGCACCGCAGGCCGTTATTCTGGCCCCCACCCGTGAGCTGGCCCAGCAGATCGCTGAAGAACTCACCGGGCTGACCTATTTTATGCCGGAAGTACAGGTAGTCTGCGTTTACGGCGGTGCGAATATGGAAAAGCAGGCCAAGCGCCTCGCCGAGGGCTGTCAGATCGTGGTGGCGACCCCGGGCCGCCTCATGGACCACTACAAGCACCACAACATCGACCTCGACCATGTGACGCAGGTGGTCCTCGACGAGGCCGACGAGATGCTGAATATGGGCTTCTATAAGGACGTGAAGCATATCATCGGCCTGATGAAGGCCCGCAAGTCCCTCTCGATGTTCTCGGCCACTATCAGCCGTGAGGTGATGGACATCGGCTGGATGTATCAGAAGGACGCCGAGGAGATCACTGTCCAGCCCAAGGAAGAGAGCCAGCCCAAGATCACCCAGTATATGCTGGAGACCTCCGGACGCAACAAACTGTCCGATCTGGCCCAGATCATCATTGGGGAGGGCTACAAACGGGTCATGGTCTTCTGCGATACTAAATTCAATACGGCGGCTCTGGCGAACCAGCTGGCCCGTCTGGGCTTCTCTGTGGACTGCCTCCACGGCGACCTCTCCCAGAACGAGCGCAACCGCATCATGCAGAACTTCCGTGACGGTAAGCTGAATGTGCTGGTAGCCACCGATGTGGCGGCCCGCGGCATCGATGTCTCAGATGTGGATGCTGTCATCAATTACGATGTCCCTGGCGACAATGAGCATTACACCCACCGCATCGGCCGCACAGGCCGCGCAAAGAAGGAGGGCGTGAGCTATCTGTTCTATGTGCCGGAGGAGAAGAAGCGGGTGCAGGAGCTGCTGCGCCTGACCCGTAACACCGATTTGTGTACGCCGGTGCACTTCGACTTCAACCATGAGCATATCGTGGTGGAGAAAAAGCAGGACAGTGCCGACCGGTTTCAAATCAAGTGCTACTTCTGATGAGATGATAAGATAAGAATAAGAGCGGGTGCTTTTGGGATAGAAATGCCTTAGAAGCACCCGCTCTGCTTCTATATTATAATAAGAAAGATAGAGAGCAAAAAACAGGATAAAACGGGGAGAAAAACTGGAGAAAAAGTCCAAAAGCGAAAAAAGAGCAAAAAACTTGCAAAAAAGTGTTGACATCCGGCCCGGCGTATGGTATTATACTCGAGCGCCAAGCGCTGAGACAAAAGAATGACTTCTGAGTCCCAGCTGGAAGTAAAGCGAAAAGAACCAATAGACGTCCGAAAGTTCCGGCC
>ERZ810506.245-NODE-245-length-20395-cov-5.56121_pt1 | contig 20395 bp, 10 predicted proteins | sample MGYA00520267_ERZ810506 | MGnify/ENA primary metagenome ERZ810506 (study PRJEB31588, sample SAMN03398949) | human gut metagenome | study: EMG produced TPA metagenomics assembly of the PRJNA231909 data set (A prospective, longitudinal analysis of the... | reverse complement strand
CGTTCCACCCGGCCAATAGGTTTCCCCGCAGTTTTCCCTCTGCGAATTCAAGCCGTCCTATTTGCGTGATGCGCCGCCTGCCTCCCACTCGGCCCACATGCAGCACTACGTCGAACGCGTCTTGCGCGAGCGCCGCGGTGGCTTGCGGATTCAGCCCAGCGAGTAATCCCAAGGCCACCAATCGTGAGGGAACCGCCGTCACCTGATTGGCATGCAAGGTGGTCATGCCTCCGCGATGCCCGGAATTCAGCGCGCGCAGCAGATCCACGATTTCGCCGCCCCTGCATTCGCCCACCACAATGCGGTCCGGCCGCATACGCAACGTCGCGCATATCAGCTGCGACAGCCCTATGGCGCCTTTGCCTTCCATGTTGGCGTCGCGCGTCACCAGCGACACGTGGTTGGCATGGTTGAGCATGCCAAGTTCGCGCACCTCCTCCACGGTGATGACGCGCTCCCCCGGCGCGCATCGCATAAGCATTGCTTTGAGCAGCGTGGTTTTGCCCGCTCCGGTTCCGCCGGTCACGAGCACGCTGGCCCTTCGTTCCACGAATCCTTCCAGCAAGGGCATCCATCCGCTTGGAAACATGCCGTTTTCCGCCAAAGATTCCAGACTGGGCGCAACAGCGTCCGGCAATCGTATGCTGATGGCGGCGCCTTGCGGAACGAGCGGTGCGATAACCGCGTGCACGCGCACGCCTTCCACCGTGGACGCGTCGGCTATCGGGCAGGCGTCGTCGAGCCTTCTGCCAAGCTGCGAGCACAGCCTCACAGCGAAATCGCGGATGGCTTGGGGACTGCTGAATGGTACGCGCAATGTATGCGGCCGCATACCTTGGCCGCGATCCGCCCACACCGTTCCGTCGCAGGTTACCGCGATGTCGGTAACGCCCGGCTCGGATGCGATATCGCTAAGTGGCCCGAGTTCCATGACTGATGCTCTTTTCTCCCAACGCTTCCTGAATGAGATCCGCCAACGTTGCGATGGCTTTCGCGTTCGTACGATTGGGTTTGCGCAGTCCAAGCCCTTCCAAGAGTTCGCTGCAAAGCTTGGCATCCGGTTTGATGACCGCGGTGATATCGCAGTCGAGGTATTCCGCCGCTTCCTCGATTGCCGTCGTGCCATGGTCGCGTACGGTTCCACGCGGTTGCACGCCTACGAGAAACTCCCGTTCCTGTGTTGCGGCATCGTGTTCTCCGATCGAACCGTAATGCGCCCGCAGATTCGCTTTGGCCCGCGCAAGACCAAGTACCGTCAGTTCGACCACGGTAATGCGGATGGCCTTGCGCAGTTCCGTCAAATCCTGCAGTCCGTTCCATTGCCCCATATCGACGACGACCACGCTTCGCACCTGCGATAGCGCATGAATGCACGCTTGCACTTCCCACGATTGCGGATTTTCGGTTTTCCAAGGATCGCATGCCAGCAATGGCACACCATCCCAGATTGGCAGCTCCCGCAGTAGCGCTTTGCCGTCGATATTGCCAAGCGGAGCGCTGATTTCCCCGAAGCGTGAGCCGTCCTCGTTTTCCACGCCAAGAAGCACATCCAGCCCACCTCCTTGCAGATCGGCGTCGACGAGCACACATTTGAGGCCGCGTTCGCTCAGCTCGCGGGCCAGTAAGGCGGCCAGAGTGCTCGTGCCCACTCCTGCCACCACGGAGTCGATAACCACCACATTGCCCATATCGCAGGGTTCCTCCACCGATGCGCGACCGCATTGCGCAACCATGCCATACGTTCCAGGCACAGCGCCAACCAGTTGCGTTCCACCGCGATTCGATCCCGGCGGCGTATAGAACCGTTGCGCAGAGACGGTTCTGCGTTGTGTCGGCGGTGACGCTTGCGGCGCGATCGCGCCGGCGACCGGCAACAGCCCGCCCGACGGCAGCGGCACCGGAGGAACATTCGAAAAAGACGTTGCATTACTCATACCGTCGATTGAAAAGCTTCAGCGAGCACCATTGCAAGCTGAACCGGCCCTGTGGTCGGAGGACGCGAGTTATCCACAACCCCGGCGTGTTATGCACCGTTATCCACACAACGACGGTAATCGGCGTCCGTCGTTTTCCCGAAAAACTCCCTGAGAACAGGCAAACAAAAAGGAAGACCCGCCGGAGCGGGCCTTCCTTGCAAGAACCTTAAGGGCAGAATCTCTGCACAACAACATCGTCGTAACGGTAAGTCTATCCAATGCCCGTTCAACGTAACGACCTATCTTGGCCATACACTCTTTGTGGGCTCTGCTCTTTAAGTTGTTCTTGTACTTCGTAATTATGCTCAGCAATCCGGCAATCGCAAACCGAAACCGGCTGATGTTCCGTATTTGTCGCAACTGTTGCTTTACGATCGCAAGAATCATAAAAATGCTCCATCGTGTGCGAAACGCAAGGCGTGTTTGTTCGTTTGCGTGCGTTTGCGGCAAAAACACGGCGTGTCGACACCCTAATTTGCACAATGAGCGAACGAATGTTAACTCCAGCTAAATTTTGCCGGCTTTTTACAGCATTTCCAGCTACTTAAGGATAAAGTAGGAAAGTATGGCACAGATTTTTGACGCACCCTCGAAGGCGATCTTGCGCAGCCAGATAGCTGAGCATATCGCCGAGACCGATAAAAACGACAAGCGTGAGCTTCAGGCCGGCGAAGAGCCGTTGCCGAACGACCGCTTCTTCGACCGCGAGTTGAGCTGGCTGAAGTTCAACAAGCGAGTCCTCGAACTTGCCCAAGACGAAGATCTGCCGATCATCGAACGCGCAAGCTTCGCCGCGATCTTCGCGAACAACCTCGACGAGTTCTTCATGGTTCGCGTCGCAGGTCTGAAGCGCCGCATCGACACCGGCATCGCCGTGACGGCCGCCTCCGGATTGAGCCCAAGGCAGCAGCTGCGCGCCATCAGCGAGCAGGCGCACCGCCTGCAGGACGAGCACGCGCACTACATGATCGATCACATTCTTCCCGACCTGGCGAAGGAACAGATCGTGCTGCTGAGCTGGGACAAGCTCACCGCCGCCGAACAGGAGCGCCTGTCTCGCTACTACCGTCAGCAGGTGTTCCCTGTTCTGACGCCACTGGCCGTGGATCCGGCCCACCCGTTCCCGTACATTTCCGGCGGTTCCATCAACCTCGCCGTGCTGGTGGAGAACCCGGCTTCCGGCAAGTCCCACTTCGCTCGCGTGAAGATTCCTGGAAACCTGAACCGTCTCGTGCCCGTCGACGACATGACCGACGACGATGCCACCAACGTGCGCTACGGCTTCATCACCATGGAGAACCTGATCATCGCGCACCTGGAATCCCTGTTCCCGGGCATGATCATCAAGGAAGCGCGATCCTTCCGCGTTACCCGTAACGAGGATATCGACGTGGAAGAGGATGATGCAGAGAACCTGCTCAACGCCATGGAGAAGGAGCTGCTGCGCCGTCGTTTCGGACCGCCGATCCGTCTTGAGATTTCCGACGAGACCAGCCCGTTCCTTTCCCAGCTGCTCGCCGATCAGCTGCGCGTCAGTGCCGATGAGGTGTACCGCCTGCCGGCACCGCTCGATGCGACCGTGCTCTTCGAACTTGGCGGCATCGACCGTCCGGACTTGAAGTACCGTTCGTTCGTGCCGACCACCAATCGTCAGATTGCCGAGGTGGAGTCGTCCCGCGCGCAAGACATTTTTGCAGCGATTCGCGAACGCGATATCCTCCTGCATCACCCGTACGATTCGTTCTCTACCTCCGTTCAGGCGTTCCTAGCGCAGGCTGCGGCGGATCCGAAGGTGCTCGCCATCAAGCAGACGTTGTACCGTACGTCCAGCAACTCCCCGATCATCGACGCGCTCATCGACGCGGCGCATGCGGGCAAGCAGGTGCTGGCACTGGTCGAAATCAAGGCACGCTTCGACGAAGACGCCAACATCGCATGGGCACGCAAGCTGGAACGCGCCGGCGTGCACGTGGTGTACGGCATCGTGGGCCTGAAGACTCACTGCAAGCTGAGCCTTGTGGTGCGTCAGGAAGCCGACGGCCTGCGCCGCTACTGCCATGTGGGCACCGGTAACTACAATCCGAAGACCGCCCGCATCTACACCGATCTCGGCCTGCTGACCTGCGATCCGGTGGTCGGCCAGGATATGACCCGCCTGTTCAACCAGCTGTCCGGTTATGCGCCGAAGTCGAGCTTCCACCGTCTGCTGGTAGCGCCGCGTACCGTACGTTCCGGTCTGATTCAGCGCATCCGCCGCGAAGAGGATGCGGCACGCGCAGGCAAGGAAGCATGGATTAAGATCAAGGTCAACTCCATCGTGGACGAGAAGACCATCGACGCGCTGTACCGTGCAAGTCAGGCCGGCGTGAAGATCGACATCGTGGAACGCGGCATCTGCGCGCTCAAGCCGGGTGTTCCAGGACTTTCCGAGAACATTCGCGTGCGTTCCATTCTGGGTCGTTTCCTCGAGCACAGCCGTATCTACGCATTCGCGAACTCCGATGGCCCGCAGATCGGTGAAGGTCCGGCCGCAGGTCCGGAAGTGTGGATCGGTTCCGCCGATCTGATGCACCGCAATCTCGACCGTCGAGTCGAAGCGCTGGTACGCATCACCGCTCCGGAGCAGATCGACGAGCTGATCAAGTACGTGGATCTGCAAATGGCCGATTCCACCACCTCGTGGCATATGGCAGCCGACGGAACCTACGTGCGTCATGCGAAGGATGAGGAGGGTCGCCCGCTGGTCGATTCCCAGGAATATCTCATCAAGAAGCATACGCGCCGACCGGCAAGGCACTAAACCGTAGGAAATGGCCGATTCTGCTGTTGCAGAATCGGCCATTTCCTATGTTGCGGCATACGCGATCACCATCGTGGGAAAACGCAGGAAAACTCGGATGGCACGATTGCCGTCGCGCAATCATGGGGAAACCCGTGCCCAACCACTTACAATGAAAGATATGAGCGAGAGCATGAGACGTGTCGTAGAAGCCGCCGGGGGTATTGTATGGCGGTGGAAAACCGGTAGCGAAATCGCGGAAAATCCAGCAATCGCAGCGCAGAAAACTCCAAAGGAACAACTCAACAGCATTGAAGTGTGCATCGTGCATCGACCAAAGTACGATGACTGGAGCTGGCCGAAAGGCAAACTCGAGCAGGGCGAATCGCATCGTCATGCCGCAGTGCGAGAAATCGGCGAGGAGACAGGCGTTCCCATCGCACTCGGCCCGTATCTGTGCGAAGTCGAATATCCGCTGTCCGAAGAAGGCAAGAAAACCCGGCATTCACACGATCGCGCCGTCGACACCAAGCACACGTTGTATTGGATGGCGCAACCGATTTCCGGAGATGATGCGGAACATCTGCTTGACGCATTCGGCCCCGTGCATCGCGCGGATGTAGGCGAAATCAACGATATCGTGTGGGTTTCCGTGCGTGAAGCACGTAAAATCCTCACGCATTCCACCGATAAAGACACCCTCGCCATTTTTGTGGACCGCGTACAGGAGGGTGCCGCGACCGCGCAGAATCTGATGATCGTGCGTCACGCCAAAGCCGAATCGCGCAAATCCTGGAAAGGCACCGACGCGAACCGGCCGATCACTCCGAAAGGCGCGGCCGCGGCATTCGCACTCAACCGCGAACTCGCCTGCTACAACCCAACCCGCCTCGCAACCTCACCATGGCTGCGCTGCCAGGAAACACTGCAGGTGCTTAGCTGGCAGACCGAACGCCCGATGGAACACATCGACGCGCTCACCGAAGACGCCTTCGCCGAGCACCCGACCATCGCATGGCTGGCGTTCCTCAAGCAGATCCAGCTCACGCTCGAGACCCGCGAAACCACGGCGATCTGCATGCACCGACCGGTTATCGGAGGCATGTTCGATCACTTGCGCGGACTATGCGCCCGCAAAGCGCTCTCCAAGCAGCTCATCGCCAAAACGCCGTTCATGCCTACCGGCACCGCCGTAGCGCTGTTTATAATCGATACGCCGCAAGGTCCCAGCATTATCGATATTCAAAAGGTTTCGCCCATTGTCTACTAGCATGCATTACGGTTCCGGATCGGTTGTACCAAGCCGTTCCGCCGGTTTCACCAACACCGGATCGCCGCGTCCGGCCCGCCCGGGGCAACTCGACCAGATGATGGCCGACAATATCGCGGGAGGTGCCGATCCGGCGCAAATCAACGAGATGAGCCACGCTTCGGCGGCCGCACTGTTGGACCGCGTGCATCATACGCAGGATGCCGAACTGGTGGAGCGCGTGCTCACGCTGGTGGACCGCGAGGGCGTTGACGTGATCGCCGAACTGTGGAGCAGCGCCGAGCCGGATTCGCTGCCGGGCATTCTGTGGCGGCTGTATCTGCTGCGCACGTGGATGCGGAAGAATCGCGAGTCGATCGCGCGGTTGTGGCGCGCTGGAGAGCCGGTTGCCACTACCGCCTCGGCGATTGCCGGCGTCGATCAGGCGCCCACGGAAGATGACATTGCGCATATTGCCGATTCGATTCTCGCAGGCGCGTTCACCGGCGATTTTGCGGTTGCGCTGGAACGTGCGGCCGCGTTCACCGACGTGGTTGCGTTGGGATTGCGCATCGAGGCACGCAATATGATCGCACGATTGAAAGCTGCGGAAGGTTCCGATAGCAGCGATTCCGGCATTTCCGCCATGGAAAAGCAGGTACGTACGAAATCGTCCCGTTTGATGCACACGGCCGGCAATCTGTTCGTCACGGCCAAGGATTTTCGCCATGGGGCGAATCTGTGGAGACGAGGAAAACTGGAGTAGCGCAATCTGGAGTAGCGCAATCCGCTTCTTTTACCCCCTAATAAAAGTGCCGCACAGCAATCGCAATATTAATTCGCGACACGACGTAGCGTACGGTCTGCAGCATCTGTAGAATAGGAATCCGCGTCGGGCCATGCATAGCCCCGGGCTCCATTTTTTGCCGCTGCGAGCGGCCTTTGCGCCGACAGGCGCTTTCGTGGTTCGGCGCTTTCCCTCTTCTTAAGTTTCGTTGCTTTTTTATACGATTTTCAGTTTCTTTCTTGGCTCCTTTCCCAGTTCCCGCGCTTTTCCTCGCGATTATGGACTACGCTTAGAAGACATGGATATTCATGTTTTGAACCACCCGCTGGTGGACCACAAGCTCACCGTTCTTCGCGACAAGAACACCCCGTCCTCCACGTTCCGCGAGCTCGTTTCCGAACTCGTGATGCTTGAGGCCTACGAGGCCACCCGCGACGTCGAAGTCGTGGACAAGCCGATCGAGACCCCCGTCGCTCCGATGGTAGGCAAGCACATCGCTTCCCCGGCGCCGATCATTGTGCCTGTGCTGCGCGCTGGCCTGGGCATGCTTGACGGCATGACCAAGATGATCCCGTCCGCTGAGGTCGGCTTCCTTGGCATGAAGCGCGACGAGGAGAACCCAACCCAGCAGATCACGTACGCGAACCGTCTGCCCGACGATCTGAGCGGCCGTCAGTGCTTCCTGATCGACCCGATGCTCGCCACTGGCGGCACGCTGGTCGCAGCAACACATTACCTGGCCGAGCGCGGCGCAAAGGATGTTACCGCCGTGTGCATTCTGGGCGCTCCGGAAGGCCTGAAGTTCGTTGAGGAGAACCTCGACCCATCCATTAAGTTCAAGCTGGTGCTGTGCGCCGTCGACGAGAAGCTCAACGACGAGTGCTACATCGTGCCAGGCTTGGGCGATGCCGGCGACCGTCTATATGGCGTGATCGACTGACCGCATCAGAGCTCAACCGAATCAACCCAATCAGTCAATCAAGTAAATCGAATAAAAACGGCCTGCCACAACGCAAATCATGCGGCGGCAGGCCGAAATCATATGTAAAACCTCTACTGCTCGTCGGGGACGAACGCCTCGAAAATATGATGGTCGAACCAGTCATCGCACTGGGCGAGCTCGTCGCGGCTGCGCACCGTCCACGACACGGGAACGGCACCCATGAAACGAGCCAACCGCACCTGCGGGCTGTTGCCGCCATGCCAGTCGTAGGCGACGAAATCAGGGCGGGAAATCCAGTCGAAAATCAACGCACCGGCCGCATATTCCTTGGCGAGCGCGGCCGGATCAGACGGCTTCTCCTCCCCTTGCGGCCACCAGGAAAGCTGGCCACGGCACACTTCCGGACGGTTCTCCTTATACCAGTTGACGGCTGCCGGATTGAACGATTCGATCACATACGCGCCAGAATAGGCCTGCAGCAGCGCGTCGCCCTTTTCCATGAGCTCGACATCGCGCGAACCCCACTTGGAATTGTCGTCGAACTTGTATTCGACGATCAGCGGCACACGACCCGCCACTACCTTGAGCACGTCGGCGAACAGTGGCACATGCTGGAAATACCCTTCCGGAGCGCTGTCAGGCGTGGTGACCAGCGGCGGCTTCTCAAGCGAACCCGGCAACGGCGCTGCCACGGCGGCACCGGGGGCGTCGGTTGGGAACAGCGGGATGCGGGTCAGCTCATCGTACGTGAGATCGGCGATACGGCGCGGATCTCCGGCGACGCGCATCAGATCGCCGTCATGCACCACCACGATTTCACCGTCGGCGGTCATCTGCAGGTCAAGCTCGATGCCATAGCCGGCTTCGCAAGCCGCTGCGAATGCCGCAAGCGAGTTCTCCGGAGCGATCGCACCAGTCACGCTGGGGCTGCCATAGCCGGCCTTCATGGCCATGCGACGTGCCAGCGCCACATACTCGCCGCTCTCGTTGGCATACTGCGCGGTCAGACCGGAACCCGCGTCATGCAGGCCACGATGCGCGTACCACACGTCGGGAATGGACGGCACATAATTGCGGCGCTTATCGGAGAAGGTACGCGGCGCGATCGCCCACACTGCGGCGCCTGCAGCGACTGCGCCGCCGAGCAGCGCCTTGTTGACGAATGATTTGGACATGGGCTTTCCTCCCTTACGCGGCCGCTCGCGCATTCTCTCGCGTTGGTTCTCACCGTTCGCGGCCATCGAATCTGTCTCTTCTGAGATTAGTCTATAAATCACAAAAACGGCGACCACCTACGCGATCCGCGATCGTATGTCGCCGTCTCAAGCCACCAACAGCCAAGCCATATCTCGACTACATATGGCAGATTTTGAGTCTCGTCACGAGGCATCTCGCTTATATATGGCAGACTGGAGTCAGAAAACATGCGTTTTCACACCCCCCTATATGGCTTTTTAGCGAAGTCTTCTGCCATATATAGGCGAGATGCTTCCTGACAGACCCGCAAATCTGCCATACATAGGCGAGTTATGAGCAAAATGGGGTCCGATGACGTCCGAGTTCACACAAACGTAGGGGTCGGACCCCAAAGGTCGGCGGCTGAATACGTGTGCTTGATCGTAGGCTTGGCCACTGAGCCGTGAAGAGGAAAGCCCAATGGGCTTTCCTCAGGCGAAGTGAGCGGCTTGCCGCGAAGACCGCGTAGCGGTACCTTGAGTGCGTCGAGCACACATATTCAGTCCAGAGGCCGAGGCTGAGAACTTACCACTTTTATATTGGATTCAGTTACGCAGCTTGCCCCGCTTGGCTACGAAGATGCAGCACCCCGCCGTGGCCAGCACCGTCATGGCAATGACGATTGCCGTAGTAGCGACGCCTGTAGAGCTTAGCTTCTTCTTACGTTGAGACTGAGATTGCTGCGATGATTGCGGTTTCGCAGAAGGCTCGGCATTATCACCGTCCTGCTTGCCGTTGTTATCGATATCCGGAATCGGCTTTGGAGTTGGCGTTGGTTCCGGCTCGGGCTCAGGCGTCGGATCGGGGGTCGGATCCGGAGTCGGTTCAGGTGCATGAACCTGCCATTCGGCGGCAGCCGGCGATGCACTGCCGGATTGAATCATCATGCGCAGCTTAGTGGTCTTCACCGCGTCAGTCCAGGTTGCCTCGCTCCATCCGCCGTTATCGGTACCGTAAGCGCCGGGAGCATTGGTGACCAATGTATATGTGGCATCGGGAATATCCACAAACGCATTCGTTCCAGCATCCCAATACTGCAGTTTCCACGACGCCGGCATTCCCAAGCCCCCTCCATCGGAGGTGAATTGCACACGGCTGGAATCGATGGTGACTTCGCGATCCCATTCGTAGTCGAGCTTCATTTCACCGGTATTCGGCCACGTACCCCAAATGCAGGCGTTATCAACCGTGCAATCGCCCGGAATGGTTTTGCCGTCGTTAAGCGCGGCAACACCAGCTGTCCAAGAAGACGCTTTTTTGTCCACGTCAGTAGCAACGGCATCTTGCTCGATATAGCCGGCCAACGGCACCGACGTATCGGATGGAATATCTTTGACGCCCGCAGCCGACATATTGCCAGCAATGTCCGAAGCCCGATAGCTCACCGTTTCGCGCTTCGACGAAGAAGCAGTAATCGCCGCGCCTTCTTCATATTGCTGCCATTCGCCGTTTCCAACCCGGTATTCCACCGTTTTCACACCGGATCCAGCACCATCTGAGGCGGTCAATGCCATAGTGCGGGAAGCCGTATCTACCGAGGCGGTCACCGTAGGAGCCGTAGCATCCACACGCGCTTCCGCAGCAGCGATTTCGCTCACATTGCCGGCCGCATCAGTGGCACGCGCACGCACACTCACTATCCCCTCGCCAGTCACAGCCTGTACCGCAGTGTTCACATTCGTTCCGACGGTCACCCATGCGCCATCCCCGACCGCAAGTTCGAGTTCTGCGATCGGCGCAGCCGCATTGTCGGAAGCCGTAATAAGAGCGATCGGTGAAGTGACCAGCCAACCATCATTGCCAGCCGTGCCAGCCAATGCCACACGCACGGCAGGAGCAATGGTATCAGCCGGTTTTACGTAATCGTCGGAAACATGTACGGTCACGGCTACGTTGCCGGCTGTCAGATCATCAGCCTGCTGCTTGGTTTCAATGCCAGCAACCACACCTTGCACGGTGAACTCACCCGCCTGCGCATACGAAGAAGCAGACACCGTGCGCCACAAAACCGGAGTTTCCACTGTTTCCGAGCCGTACGCGACTTTCACCGTGTTCGACAATTCCGGCGCGTCTCCGGTCTTGGCGTAGACGTCGGCTGGCTGTTCAGCCACAACTGCTCCCTGTTGCGCGTATACTTCCCATTCAGGAACGCCAACGGAAGCATAGCCCCCGTCAACGGCTTGCGCGGTCATGTCAAGTTTGAGCGCAATGGTGGTCACTGCGTCGAATGTCACTTCATTAGGCGCGTTCTTGCCTGTATCCACGCCGTATTCGCTGGAATTGGGCACGACCTTCCAGGAACCGTCTGCGTCAAGATATTGCAGTTTCCATGAGGCAGGGGCACGCAATGCGTTCGCATCGGTATCGAACCAGACTTTCGATCCATTCACACGTACAGCGCCATTCCACTGGTAGATCAGTGAATCGGAGGATTGTGTTTGTGGCATCTTTCGATAGTTCGTCCAATGGTTCGGCGGTACTACAGCAGTTTCCAGCACTCGCCCGTCGTTCACGGAACCCTTGTAGGCGGGTGTTTCGGTGTAGGTCGCGTCCACTGACGCATAGGGGGCCACGTTGCGTGAGGGTTGCAACCGTTCGGCTTTGGTCGGATGCGAAACGGCGTTTATGCGCCCGCCATTCCACGTCACTTCATCGATGCAGACTGCACGGCGGAAGTCAGTACCACCAGTCTTGTCTCCAGTGTGGTAGGTGACCCACCATTTGCCGCCGAATCGTTGAATCGACGGATGCATGGTGGTGGACGATCCCGATTCGACGATTACGCCTTGGTACGCCCACGGCCCAAGAGGGCTTGCCGACGTAGAGTATTGCACGCACGCCTGATAGTTGGATTCCACGCAGGTCGCCACTCCCGACCCGGGTTTGCCACCGTCGTACACGTTGTAGTAGGTGTCTCCTTCACGGAACACCCATGCCGCCTCAAAGAAGCCTTTGGGCCCGTTGGCATAAGCGCCGCCGTTGTCGCCCAAGGTCAGCGACGCGTTCACTTGGTTCGCATAGTCGCTGCCAAGCACGTCTTTGCTGGCATCGTAGTCGGGTATGTTGGCGAGCGCGTCGGCGTCACGCATATTGTAGATTTTCGGCGCTCCGTCCGCCGTTCCGTCCATGGTTTCCACGGCAACATATGAGGTGCGGCCAGTGTTGGCGTCCCGCTGCATTTTTACGGCGAGTTCGCTGTTGAAGGTGCCGAAGTGCAGATATCCGGTACCGTCATTGTCCACGAAGAATGCGGGATCGATGGTTTCGATTTGCGTCTGCGTGGTAGTCAGCAACGGCGCTCCGATGGCGTCGACCCATGGTCCGAGGGGGCTTTTTGATTTGGCCACGCCGATGGAGAACGGGTCGGCTCCCGCGGCTGCGTTCTTGTCTTTGACTGGCACGTAGTAGTAAAACCAGTCGTCGGCCGTGTCTGCGGTGCCAGCATCGTCGACTACTACTTGTCCTGCGTAGGCTCCGTCGCCGGTTGCCCAGTCGAACAGGTCGGCTTTGGCGATGGTCTTGTAGTGCGTCCATTTGCCGGATTCCGGATTGTCGGTTACGTAGACGCCCCAGTCTTTCATATTGAAGGACCCGTAGGTTGGTTCGGCCTCGTCGTGTCCGGTGAATACGAAGAGTTTGCCATCGTATTCAAGGGTGGATGCGTCTGCGGAATAGTAGTTTTGCGACAGGTCGTTGGGGGTATTGGTTCCTTCGTTCTGCCCGATGGGGTTGCGAAGGGTTGTCGGCAACGCACTGTTGTCGATTTGTGTGACGGTGACGTCGGGATTGCCGACCGGCAGATCGTTGTAGGCATGTCCGGCGACGCTGGGCGCGGTACTTGCGTCGGCCGCGTTGGCTGTCTGCATGGTTGCGATTGCTCCCGTGCATAAGGTGGCTGTGGCTGCGATGCCTGCCACCAGCGTCTTCATCGACGCATGTGAGATGTGCGAAAAGCTCATGAATATTCCTGTTTTCACGATTGGATATTGAAAAGTCCTCTTACGGATTGCTTAGGTTACGTTGGTATTCCTCGTGCGATCCGTAAGAGGACTTGAGCAATTGCTAGCGCTAGTCGCGGTTGCGGCGCGTCAGCATGATGGCGGCTCCCGTCAGCAGGACGATCATTCCTACGACGGCGATGCCGATGACATTGCTGCCGGTGCTGCTGATTGCGGCACTGACTTCAGACTTGGAAACCGGCTTGTTTCCAGGCTTGGCATTCGGCTTGGGGTCGGTCTTGTCGTCGTCCGGCTTCGGTGCTGGCTTGAGTTCAAGTCCGGCGATGGCCTCGGTCAGCTGCTTGACTGCGGCATCCGCATCAGCTTGGGTGGCGTTCTCATCGTTCAACACCTTGGAGGCGGCATCCACTGCTTCAGCCAACTTCTTGGCGCTGGCTTCGGTGTAGAGGTCACCGCTGACGCCCTGTGCCTGGTCAAGAACCGTCTTCAACTCAGTGGTGTCGGCTTTCTTCACCAGTGTCTGCTGGGCTTCTTCAAGCTGCTTGATGGCCGCATCCACCTGATCCTGGGTGGCGCTCTCGTCCGCATACACCTTTTGAGCGTTACCCATGGCTTCGGAGAATGCCTTCCAGCTGTTCGGCGTGAAATTAGCTTGTTGCACGGAACCGGCTGCGTTGATGGTGGATTCGAGCCTGCTCTTGTCCACGCTTGGTTCCGGATCAGGGGTTGGATCCGGGTCAGGAGTCGGTTCTGGATCAGGAGTGCTTTCCGCAGCATGCACGCCCCACTCGGCAACCGCCAGACCGAAGGTGACGCCCTCGGCGGTCGGCGGATCAAGCACCAAGCGCAACGACGTGGTCTTCACCGGAGTGAACGTGGCCATGCTCCAGCCTTGAGCATCGTCAGAGGCACGTGAGGCCGGGGAATTACGCACGGTGGTGTATTGCGCATTCTCCACATCCTTCCATATACCATCAGAAGCCAAGTACTGAATCTTCCAGCTGTCCGGAACATCCAAACCACCCTTGACATCATTACGCTCCGCGAAGTTGGCCCAGAACTGCACACGGCTGGAATCGACGGTGGCTTCCTTGCTCCAGGTGTACTGCGCGTACATGCCAGCGGAAGCTTGACCCCAGCTGCCCCACACGCGGCCATTCACATCGGCGTCATCATCAGACGGCCACGTATCGTCAACCAGCACACCATCGTTGAGCTTGCCGGAAGCCGGAGACCAGCTCGCCTCGGCACTCACCGTGGTGTCAATGGCCCTGCCTTCAATCCAACCAGTCAACGGAGTATCGGGCTCCGGCTTGGGATCCGGCGTCGGCTCAGGATCAGGATCGGCACCACCATTCGGATCGGCGACCACATGCACTGTGATCTTGGCCTGCGAGCTTGAACCCTCAGCCGTGCCGGACACCTCATAATCGCCGATGGTGTCCAACTTGACGCCGGCAACACTTGCCTCATCCCACATAACCGTGCGATCGTCAAGCATGCCGTTGGGGAATCGCACCGGAACCACAGACGGCAAAGCCACCGACTTGGAATTCTGGTACACCGTCTGTTCGATCGGCTGAGCCGCACCAGCAGTCTGAGACTGCGCGTCGGAACGCACGCCAATAGTGGCCTTGGTTCCAGCGAGCGCGCCAATAACCGTTCCGGAAACCGCAAACTCGCTATCGGAAGCAAGCTGATCGTCAGTGATGGCATCCCACGCAACACTCAAGTCACGACGGGAACCGTCCGTATAGCTGGCACTCACCGTCTTCGGCAGATTCACATCGGCAGCCTTGCTGCCAGTCTGCACCATACGATTCACGCCATCCACGCTCACCGGATCAAGCGCATACGCCTCAAATTCGGTAGCACCAACAATGGCACCCTTCGGGAACAGCACACGCAACTTGTTCGTCTCCACCGTTTCGGCAAAACGAACCTCATTGCCTTCACCCTGCATCGTGGTATAAGACTGGCCGGCGGCAAGCTTCACATCCTGCCAATCGCCATTCTCATCCGCATACTGCAACTTCCACGACTTGACCATCGGCACACCGCCACCGTCAGTCCAGAAGAACAGCTTCGCCTTCTTCAACGGAACAGTGCCATCCCAGGCAAGCTGCAGCCACGGCTCGGTACCGGTATTGTCACCCCAATTATTCCAAGTCTCATTCGGAGTATTGGTATACAACACCTGACCGTCGATAACCTTCTTGGCATTGTCCTTCGCCTGATATGGATTGGTGAAGCTGGCGCTCGCAGTGGACTGTGAAGCCACATTCACCGTGCCGTCGGAAGGAATGCCGTGAACGGTGACTTCCTTGAAACCGGTCTTCTCACCGTCGAATGCGGTGAGTTTGAGCACATAGTCACCCTCACGGTTGAACGTGACCGTAGTGTTGGCAGCGGTTGCGTCGACGAACTTCGCTTCGCCGTTTTCAGGGCCAGACACCTGCTCCCATGTGGTGGTGAGCGTGTCAGACGGCAGGCCGTCGTCCTTCACCGCGCCCACCAGCTGCGCACCGGACGAGGTGCTGCTGGCAATGTAGGCGTCAACGCTTGGCGCCTGGTTCGTAGGTTCGCCTTCCGGCACAATGTCGGTTTCGTAGGCCTGAATCTCCTTCAAGCCAATGGCCTGACCTGCTTGCGGAGTGAAGGTGGCACGAATGGCTTTGGTCACGACCTTGGAGAACTGCACGCGGTTGTAGTTGGCTCCCGCGTAAGTAGGCGTACGCACCTGGTTCGGCAGGACATGCCATGCGCCGGCCTCATCCTGATATTCAAGCGTGTACACCGACGGCTCACTGTAGCCGGAAATCGTCTGGCTGGACGAGGTCTGGTAGAAGTACAAACGCACGTCGTCGATGTTCTGCACGCCATTCTTGAACGTTACGGTCAGCGAATCCTTGGCGTTCTTGGATCCCTTGGTGCCCCAGAAGGATTCCATCACGTTCTTGCCGTCCACTGCATTGGTTGCCGGGTAGCCCTTGGTTTCGTAAGTGGCTTCCACATCGGCGTCCTTGGCCACGTTGGTCTGGCTCTTGGACGCTTCGTCCACGTTCTGTCCGGACAGCGCGAAGATCTGCGTAACCCTGCTGTTCGATGCACAGGTCACTTCGTTGGCGTTCGGCATGGTGGCGGTGGTCGCGCCGGTGATCACCGCTCCGGAATCATCGGCAACCTCAACGGTTCCACTGGCCGGATCGTAGATGAGGTGGGCGAGCTTATCGGAGGTGAACACGGCGTTGCCGTCCACATACAGGGTATATCCCTTCGGAGCGTTGTAGGCGCCGTCGTTGTTCCATACGATCGACAGATCCTGCCCGTGGTAGCTCAGGTTGTTGACGGTGAAGTGGTTCCAACCGGGAATCTCGATCGGATTGAGTTCAATCTTGTTGTCTTCACGCGGAACCATACCTGCCACGTCTTCCACAATCGTCCAGTTGGTGGTGCCAAGCTGGGTGTGGTGAATCCAGGAACGGTAGGTGATCTTTCCACCGTTCTTGCTGGCGTCGGCGTTCTTCTCCGGAATCGTGCTTCCTGCGGAATTATTATCCATATTCCAGAATTCGTTCTGGTCCGGATACTGGTTGTCGCCTCCCTGATAATGCGAGAACGCAACCCAATACAGCAGTTTCTTGAACGATTCGTTCGTGATATATCCGTTGTCTGCAGCATTATAATCACGGATTCCCGCAGAATAGATTTGCAGCAGCGGAGTTGCATTGATAATGGAGAAATTGTTTGATCCTGGGAAATTCAGCGCCTTCTTGTCTGCCTGATTCGCGGTGAAGAACGGGAAAATCGGGAATTCGTCGGCATCTTCGAACAAGCGCAACGCACTATCGTAATCATCATTGCCGGTCGGCATCAGACCTTCGGAATACGGATAGTAGTTGTTGAGTTCCTTGTATTTCGCGAATTGACCGTCGTTCAGCCACTTGTGCAGCAGCAGTTTGCTGTCGGAATCCCACAGGTTGTCGAGCACATCCTGCTTGATGGCGTCGGCGATCTGCTGCATTTCAGCGGCTTTTTCGGTGTCTCCGGCAGCCTTGTATGCTTGCGCGGCGGCATTGGCGTTGGCCCACATGTTGGCGGAACCGTCGGCACGGTCCATACGCTGGCCGGAACGACCGGGTTCGGAGAACGACACCGCGTCGGCATCGTTGCCGGTCATGGACCACCACGACCAGTCGATCAGCTTGTTGCCGTTGCTATTCTGGTTGTCGTTGCTGTCTGGCTCGCTTTGCGAATTGAGCAGACCTTTGACATCTTCGGAACCGTAATCACCCAACGCTTCAGCCAATGATGACGGGCCGCCGTGCACCTTGTAGGAGTCCCAACCGGCCTTGGTGATGTACTGCGTGTAGCTGTGGTTCCAATTGGCTGGATCGCCCGGATTGTCGTGGTAGTAGTAATACCCGGACTGGCCTTTCTTGGCTGTCTGCCCGGCCGACACCCAAGTGCCGTACGAGTATTCGGCGTTACGGAACCACTTGGTGTCGTTGATGAACATGCCGGATGTCAGCACGATCTGGTTGTTGTATCCGAGCACGCCTTCGATGGAGGTCGGATACTGGAACGTATTGCCCGGCATATTGGCATCCAACATGTTGAAACGGCTCAGCCACCAGCGGTAGAACACGGTTTTGTCGATATTGTGTTCCTGGGTTTCCACGTAAGGAATGTTATCGACCCACCACTGGTTGTAGGTGGTCACGGAATCCTTGTAGGAAGCGGCCGGATCGGTGAGATCGCCGTTGAATCGGGCTTCGTATTCCGCGGTGGAGTCCGGCAACTCGTTGGCGATCAGGCCAAGCTGCAGCTTGGTGGTTTGTGGCACGTTCGCTTCCAAGGTGAGGGTGGAAGCGAGTTTGCCGTCCTTTACGGTGAAACCGTTGCCGGAGAACCGTGGATAGATGGTGGTCAGATCGTTCTTCACATTGAAGCGACCGGTCAGTTCAGTGTCGCCGTCATTGCCGTCTTGTGCGAATGGCGAGGCTGCTGTCAGCGTTACGTCACCGCCGGTGGTGCTGGTGATGGTGAAATTCGCGACCATCACATTGGTGTAGGTGATGTACTTGACTTCGGTGACGGTAATGGTCTTGTCGCCGTTGGTGAATTCCGTGGTGAAGTAGCTTGGCGTCTGCTTGCGCTTGTCGGTGTTCTCGCGCAGGGTCTGCTTGGAACCGCCAATGCTTACCTCAACGGTAAAGCCGTCGTTGCCGGTCTGATCCCAGTATGCGACATCTCCTACGAAACCAAGTGCTTCCGGCGTATGCGTGTACATGAATGCGGCACGGCCACGTGAGAACAGATATTCGTTCTTGTCTGCGCCCGCATAGTTGTAGTCGCCAGCATCGTTGGTGCCGGTACCGTTTGGTGCGGTGCCTGTGCGCGTCAGCATCTTGTCGATCCAGAAGTCGTGTGCGGTGTCGGTTCCGGCACCGTTGGCAACATCCGCATCGAACACCTGCTTGAGGTAGCTTGTCGAGGGATCGAAAGCGACGCCGGTGCCCGGAATCGGGTCGGCGGCCCCCTTGAAACTCGGATACCCCATGGCAGAGTTCGGATTGGTCAGCGCGTCATTGGCGTATGCGGTCGTCACACCGCCAGACAACAGTGTGGCCACTGCCGTCAGCACGCCCAATGACGTGACAATCCCTTTCTTCCTTGTTGATGGTGTCATCAATTCCTCCTACATGGACCATCGTTGGCCCTTGGTTGCCAAGGCTCGTTCCCTGGCATCCAACTTTCTTTCTGTAGGAATGAGAGTCGTGCGATGGACATGAGATTGGAGCGTCCACCGACATTTCAAGAATACATGACGCGAATACGGTTTCGCAAATTTTCTTTCAGTTTTCTCCAATGCTTTCTAAGTGAACTGCCATACGATGGCTTTTATGCGAAAAGGAAAGTTTTCGCATTTTCCCGTCTTATACTAGGGGCTATGACAAAACCGGCCACCCCATAAGGGGCAGCCGGTCTCTCATTCCAGTCAGCGCGGCGCATTCGGCTCCAATCGATCACGCCGCGCTCACCCGCTTCCCGGCACCATGGCACTCATAGCGCCGGGTAGCAAGTCTTTCTTTTGTTTAGCTGCGCAACCACACGTTCATTTGGCCGAGTTCGCGGTTGGCCCATGCGTAGTAGGGCACCAGCTTGAGCGACGTCCGCTCATCTGAGGCGTCACGCTGAGCGGACATGTACAACGGGGCGTCCACGGCATCCGCAGCTTCACGAACGGCAGGCAACGTCACCGCGTCAACACCTCCAAGCAAATCACTCTCGAAAGTAACCGTGGCATCCGCAGCATCCACGCCATCAGCAAGACGGTACGTCCACAGATCGCCGGCATTATCGGCTTGCTCCGCGCAATAGACGAGCGGACCGCGCATCACCGCAACACGACCTGCATCGCAACGCACATGAGAGTTGGCACGCACCAATCGCACTGCCATATCAAGATCCAGCACCACATGCAATGCAGTTCCCGGAGCAACTGCGAAATATACGAAACCGTTTTCCGGAGCCGTCTTCACAGCAACACCATCGCATGTCAGCGCATAGGAATCAGCCGACCATGTGGGAATACGCACGCCGAAACGTACCGAATCAGCCGCCTCAGCGGGCAATTCCACCATGTACTCAATATGACCGTTCCACGGAAAATCGGAACGCTGCTCCACATGCAACCCGGAATCAAAACTTGCCTGATTCGCAATGAACTGGTGAGCGAGCACCGTGCGACCGCCGTCACGTTCGGTATACACATAACGGTCCACCGACGCGATCAATCGCGCGACATTAGCTGGGCAGCATGCGCAGCCAAACCAATCGACACGATGCGAAAGCACATGATGCCGATCCGGATTGTCCAAACCGTCCGGCGAAGTCTCCAACGCATTCACATAGTAATACTGCTTGCCATCAAGGCTGATGCCCGCGATGGCACCATTGAACAGCTCACGCTCAAGCACGTCGGCATATTCACCATTCGGTTCCAACAGAAGCATTTGGCGGGCAAACATGCTCATCGCCACAGAAGCGCACGTTTCGCCATACATGGTGTCGTTCGGCAGATCGTAATCGTACGTGAACGACTCCCCCACATGTGTGGAACCGATCGCACCCGTTACATACATGCGTTTCGACACGATGTTGTTCCAAAAACGATGCGCCGCATCCAGCAAGCCCTGATCGCCGGTAATACGCGCCACATGTGCGATTCCAGTGCATAAATAGGCCACGCGCACAGCATGGCCGTCAGCGGTCTGCTGCTCGCGCACCGGCTGCGCGGCTTGGAAGTACGTGGGCTTGTAGAATCCCAGATCCCGGAAAATGTAGTCGTTGTCGACAGCGGCGATCTGCTTGGCGTAGAACTGCGGATCCTGACCACGCACGTCGATGAGATACCGTGCCAGATTTAGATAGCGCTCCTCCCCGGTCGCATCATACAGTTT
>ERZ810506.238-NODE-238-length-20637-cov-7.72369_pt1 | contig 20637 bp, 10 predicted proteins | sample MGYA00520267_ERZ810506 | MGnify/ENA primary metagenome ERZ810506 (study PRJEB31588, sample SAMN03398949) | human gut metagenome | study: EMG produced TPA metagenomics assembly of the PRJNA231909 data set (A prospective, longitudinal analysis of the... | reverse complement strand
GATCAATCGTTTGGGAAGAGGATGTTTTCATGATGCAAAAATAAGAATTTTAACGCAATCCCCCAAGGTTTCAGACTGAGCCCTGACTTTATTCACAACCTCATTTCAGTTATCAACAAGGATATCAACAAAGTTATTAACAGGTTAATTAATTTATAATTAAACAATTAACCTAATAGTCCCCTTTTCTATCAACAAGGCAGTATTTAGTTATTCACAACCTAAGATGGGGCATAAAAAGTTCATTGAGGGAATTAAAAAAGTTGCCATAAATAAGCCATTCTACATAAAAAAAGAATGACGCTATCCAATGCAAATAGTGACGGTATATGACAGCGATACCGTTAGTATCCTGAACATATACCGTCACTAGTTTTTCTACATCAATCAGCGATCTCACGTTTATTCATATAGTACCGCCAACAGAGATTCCCGGTTGATCTTATTTATGCTTACAGAACTTCCATACCTTTTCCGCATAACGTTTTCCTAATAATAATTGTGCTTCTGTATTAAAATGAGGGTCCTTCTCATCTTTATACCATCCCAATCCTTTCGACGACACCCAATCGGAATAGGGAATAAATGAAGATACTTCTTTAATCATCTGATTAAAGGGAACAGTCCCCGCTTCTCTCTTCGTCCAGTTCCATTGAGAAATCTGTCCGACAACAACCGGCAGATCCGGCATGTTTAAATCTTCCCGCAGATCTTTCACCAAAGAAATCAGTTTTTGTTTATATGCTTCCGGATTGGAGCAATCGGCTTCTCCCTGATGCCAAAGGATCGCTTTCAAAACACCTCCCTGTTTCATCGCAATCCGAATCCGGGAGAGAGCTTCTTCATAATATCCATCTTTACTGCCTTTTAGCCAAGAGTTGATAGAAGAACCACCACGCGCATTTACTACCAGTCCGAGAGGGCGTTTCGTTTTCCGCGTCATTTCTTTGGCAAAACCATAAGCCGGTCCCAAGCGTTGCATCGACAGGTCTTTACGGACTGTCGAATAACGATTGAGAGGATTTACTGCCGGTTCAAAATTCCCCTTATCATTCAATAGATATACATTTTGCAGCGTATCCATGACCTCCGGAGTCAATGTTGCACGCCCCGCCATGTTGGATTGACCGATGCATACATACAAATCAAATGTGGATGGAACATCCTCCTTTACATTTCCTGCAAAAGCAAACAGGGATTGCAGGAGGAAAAAAGACAGTAAATAAATAGACCTAAGCATACGAACTGTGTTTATGATTAATAGTTTCTATAAATACGGATAGCATTCAGAATAGGTTCTCCTTCTTTTTTATGAAAGTCGACACTCACTCCTTTTCCATCCTTTACTGTTATTACAAACTTTTTGATAACAGCACGGGCATATCCGTAATCACGGGCTACGTTGAAATCATCTGAAACGGTTGTTCCATTGATTGAAATACCAAAGCTGCGATTTCCGGCAAATGTTTGTTCCGAGTCAGCTCCCAAATTATAGACCAATGCTTCTCTTTCTTTGTCCGACTCCAACTCTGCCCAGTACAAATATACGGAATATTCTCCATTCGGTACATCAGCTTTAAAAGATTTTATTCCAACGCGTTGGGTCTGGAAGATTGGATTCATGTCTGTTCCGTGAATATCGATATCCGAACCAAGCATGGTGCCGAATCCTGTTTGACGACGATAGGACGTTCCGCCGATAAATCCCCAGCTACCGGGCTTATATTCCTGTTCGGGAATCCATGCTACGTTTGCTGCACGGTCTTCAAAATATCTCGGAGAACCTAACATTACATTTAATTCCGTAAATGGTACAGCTTCGTCTTTCAACTGCGAGCCTACCAACTGGAACTGAATCCGAAGCATATCACGCAACTTGTTATCACCAGTCACAGCAACAGCTTCCAGCAGATTCTCTCCACCCACAAACGGTACATCAAACAAAGCATAATTATTTTCTATCTTTTTCTTTCCCAGACTCTTGTTATTCACAAACAGCTCTACTTCTTCCGCATTAGAGAATACAGGGACGGATTGAATACATTCTTTCTGCGCCGTATTCACCACTCCCCCACGGCTTTTCCACTCCCGATTACCAATGACAAGTATCGGACGACGTGACAAGGCTGTCTTATAGAACCAATAAACATCTTTCTTCTCTCTGTTTAACCCGACAACACCTTTATTGTTTACATGAGGAACAGCATCTACACGGGATTCGGAATAAAAATCATTCAGATTCCACAGACTGGAACCGGCTATAAACGGACGTTTCATCATTTCATTGAGGTAATGTTTATGATATACCAGTCCATATTCCTGCGAGAAGTCAAAACGTTCCGGCTGGTACGAATGAACTCTCGGATCTACCCCTGGCCCATATTCCGTTACCATCAGCACTTTCCCTTTGTATGCTTTATGGGCTCGGTCGAGCAAACGCTGGAACTCATTGATATCCGGTTCATACCAACCTTGATACAAGTTCCATCCCTGAATCATCGGGATTTCGGTGAGATGAGCATCTTCGTAATATTGAGGCATATTGTGATAAGCCATCATCGTATATCTTGAAGGATCTTCCTCACGAATGGTCGCCTCCAAGGCACGGGCTACTTTTTCTGTGAAACGGTAGTAATCTTCCAACTGTTTGCCTTCAGTATAGGGACGGCGCAGGAAAATCTCATTCATATACCCCCAAATCATTACGGAAGGCCGGTTGAAGTCCTGACGTACCATCTCTTTCGCCATCTCAACGGAATTATGCAGGAACTCTTCAGTTTCTGTAACAGCATTAACGACGGGAATTTCAACCGAAGTCACAATGCCCAATTTATCACACATTTCCATGATAACAGGATCTTGGGGATAGTGTGATACACGCAGGTAGTTTCCTCCCATCTCTTTCAATAGCAATACATCCTGTACGTGCAATTCGTCACGCAAAGCATTTCCTTTCTGAAAATAATCCTGATGGCGGGCAGTCCCGATCAGTTTGCGTCCTTTGCCATTCAGAAAAAAGCCTTTTTCCGAATCAAACTTGAACCAGCGCAAACCTAACGGATTCACCACTTCATCCAGCAAAGTACCCTTTCTTTTATCAAGAATACGGGTATATACCATATAGCGATAAGGATCGTCTATATCCCACAGACGAGGAGAATCTATTTTTATCTTTTTGGAGATGTCCGTCTTCGTCTCGCCGGCTGCCAGCTTTACTTCTGCCTGCGTCTTTTTCACTTCCTTGCCATCCGCATCACAGATTATATTTTCCACCCTGATTTCCGTAGGCTGGGACATATCGTTTGTCAGTAGCGTAGTGATTTCTACCGAAGCAGCGGAGTTATTCACTTCGGGGGTACGGATATAAACTCCCGACGAAGCATAATCATTCGCTGCAATGTGCACCGGATTCATAAACTGCAAATAGACGTCCCGGTAGATACCGCCAAAGAAAGTAAAATCGGCAGATAAGGGGGGAATATTCGGATTATAGACATTGTTTACATAAATGGCAAACAGGTTTTCCTGTCCATAACGCAAATGGGGAGTGATGTCAAAACAGAAGCGGGTATACCCTCCTTTGTGCTCCCCAACGAACTGGCCGTTCAGGTAGAATCGTACTTCCTGATTGGCTCCTTCAAAGTAGATCACTGCCCGACGTCCCTCCTGGCTTTTGTCTATAAACAACTGTTTTCGATACCAGACCGGCCCCCGATAGAATCCCGGGGTTTCATCGTCTGCATCTTTATCATTCCAGGTATGAGGTATATTGACCGTCTCCCATGAAGAATCGTCACAACCAGTCAGCTGTGCTTCAAACGGAGATCCTTTTGTAAATTTCCATCCGTCGTTGATGGTGTATACCACGCGTTGCTGTGCCTGCACCCATCCCACAATAAACAATAGAATAAAGATATAGAATAACTTCTTCATAATCTATGTATGCATCTAATTAAAACTTTATTTTTACCTCTCTGCCTGTGTAGACACACTCTTTACTCTCAAGAGCAGCACCGTCAGGCAGATATAACTTCACACGCATTTTTACTTGTTCCGGCATACCGGGATAACTTCCTTCACGCAGCCCGATCGTCAATGTCCGTTCCGAATCTTTCCATTGCATCGGTACTTTGGAACATACACCGTCTTCATAGCGGTAGGAGTCGCCTTCATCCTCATACCATAAGAAAGCAGCGTCCGCTCCTCCGTAAATACGCAGTTCCAATTCACGGTCGGGGTATTCCATCGCATATTGTTTCACTTCTGCCAAAGGCAAGATAGAACCGGCTTTTACATACAGGGGAAGGATGTCGAGGGTGTTTGCCTGCATTTGTTCTCTTCCTCCTTCAAAGGCCTTTCCGGTCCAAAAATCGTACCAATATTTGCCGTTGTGTTCCGGCAGATAGACACTGATGTTCTTTTCTTCCGATTGCGGATGAAATACCGGTCGTACCAATAAAGAGGTGCCGAACATATAGGCGTTATCAATATCAAAAGTCCGGGTATCTGTGGTGAAATCCATTGCCAAGCCTCTCAACAGGGTATAGTTGTTGGCTGTGACTTGGTGAGACATCGAGTAAATGTAAGGCAACAGACGGTAACGCAGATGTATATATTTCACCTGATTATCATAGTAAGATGTTCCCTTTTCACCGAATTGCCAAACTTCACGCGGCACATTCGTGCCGTGAGCACGGAAAACAGGAGTAAATGCACTGAACTGGAACCAACGGGAGTACAACTCTTTATAATCATTGCTTTTCAACCCATCAGGATATTTTGCATCACGTTCTGTGACAAAGAATCCTCCTGTATCGGAAGTCCAATACGGAATACCGGACATAGATAAGTTCAAACCGGCAACCAGTTGTTTATGCATATTTTCCCATGAAGCCGAGACATCCCCCGACCATACCGCCGTACCATAATGCTGTTGTGAAGCAAAGGCGGAACGGGTTAAGATAAATATGCGCTTCTGATCGCTTTCGGCCCGAAGACGTTGATAAAAGTCCTTCAGCATTTCCAAAGAATAGGTATTCAGATAACGGTGGAAACTGCCCAGATAAGTATTTCCGGCTGCTTTCGTCCTCTCTTCCTGCTTCAACTGTGTGAATCCGTCACGGAAAGAAGGCTCTGTCGCATCCATCCACCAGGCATCCACACCCATATCATAGAGTCCTTTCTTGAGATATTGCCAAAAGATATCCCGTGCGGCAGGATTGTAAGCATCAAAGACTTTATAGCCTGCCCATGTAGGTTCGCTAAATAAGGCACCGATAGAATCGAGTGACTGATAGACAGCTGTTTCCGGTCCGAATCCGGGCCATACGGAAAGCATAAAGTGAACATGATCCTGTTGATGCAGTTCTTCAATGACTTGCCGGGGATGATCGAAGTTCGCCGGATGGAAAGTCAGACTGTTCCAATGGGGTTTATCTCCCCAATACTCCCAATCCTGCACAATGTTATCCAACGGAATCCCCCGTTTACGATACTCTTTTACAACTGCTTTCAATTCATCGAACGATTTATAGCGTTCTTTAGACTGCCAGAAACCATATACCCACTTCCCGAACATCGGCACGTCTCCCGTCAATTCCCGATAACCGGCAACGACTTCGTCCATATTCTTGCCATATACAAAATAATAGTCGGAGGCATCGCCTACCTCGGAAGTAAATGAGTATCCTTCTTTCGTATCTTCAAACTTTGTTGAAGAATAATTATCCCACAAGATACCATATCCGTTAGTCGAGATAAGGAACGGATTGACTATATCCATATTTGCCTGCAACAGTAGTACGGATTTTCCACGATAGTTCATGATTCCGTTCTGATACTGCCCCAGACCGTAAATAGCCTCATCATCAGTAGGAACAAAGCGTTGGGTTACTTCGAGGCATTGCTCACCTCCGGCAACCGAACGTTTGAAGTGCCGTGCCTTTTTAGCTTCTTTCTCTTTCAGTAACAGCTTTCCTGTCGATACTTCCTGAAAAGTGAAAGCCGCATCTTCTTTATCAAAAACAACGGAAAGCTCACGAGTAGAAAAGATCAGTTGCTGCCCTGTATCTTTCCATTTATAATCTTTGAAAGCCGGTTTTTCCGAATCGACAACCAATCTTTTTGTTACCAGCGTATCACCTTCGGGAAAAGACAGAATCCGTACGCATCCCTCCGACATAAACTCAACCCTGTATTGGATACTGTCGGATACGAAAGCACATCCCCTGCCGTCTTCATGAACCGGCGAGGAACACCCGAAACAAGATAATACGGATAAAACTAATAACCAATTTTTCAAACTCTTCATCAATACATTTATTTGACAGTGTAGATGGTATAGCCCAATGACAAATTACGGACAACGACATTTCCTTTTAAATAGAACGTAGGCATATTGAATCCATTTACGATATTATCTTTATACAGTTCCACTTTTGCACTTTTCCATTCGCCTGTATTGTCGGTACGTATCCGGGATACTATTTTAAAGGGTTCTTTCGGTTCACGCTGTGTGGACGAACGTATAAAAAGAGATTCATTTCCTTTGTCCAGGTATTCAAAATAGAGATACCCTACATAGTTATTCATTTGCAGTTTGGAAACCAATTCTTTGGGCAAAGAGATAGAAAGCGTTTCTTCGGCATTGTAACCACCTGATTTTCGCTTTCCCTGAATCTTCATGTCCGACTCACGCAAACGCATCATCCCAACCGCCAAAGCGGATTTGGCTGTCTTGACATCATTTTCTATTTGTGACAACAAACCTATCGCCACCGGATAACGTCCCTGGCTAATCAACAACGCTGCCTTATCGAGCGAACGTTGACAAGCAGATACGTCCATCTTCGTCTTTTCCAGGAAACGGGCTTCTTTTCGCAAACGGAAAAGCATTAAAGGTAAGGTTAAGCCACGCTCGTCCGCCTGTTCGCCTTTGAATTCTGCCGCATACTTTAAAGTGGTACGCAGTTCGCGGTCACCGTTTTCGATGGTAGGTTCTATTTCATGCCCTTCGGTATAGTCGCTCCACGAAGCGATAAACATCATGTCCAGGCTGTCTTTCTCCGCCATACAGAACTTCCACATACTTTGGTAAGTTTCTCCATTATTGCGAGGGATATAATAGAAGTGTCCACGTCCCCAGCCTGCACATCCCCGGTTATCCATTCCCGGCATGGCAAATCCTGACTTAATGGTATAAGCAGGATTGTTACTATGCCAAATCGAGTCACGGAAAGGTTTCATAAACTCAATAACATCATCCTGCGTGGCATAATTATCCCATTCAGCATGTGCCTGATCTCTTGTACGGACACGGGCGGGAAGCCATGCGGTCGGTATTTCTCCCACTTTTTTCCAGGCATCCATATCATCACTGCGGGTGACAGGAATGTATTTATCGTTTTCCAGTTTTCCCCAATCCGCCCAACGACGTAAGGCAACGGGCTGCTTCATTCCTTGCGGAAACTTCACCTGTGATAATACTTTCTTGTATTCATCGACTTTTGCTCCGGGACCGAAATGATAAAAGACAGGCATCCCCTTCACCATAGGAGCAGTCGGACCGGTAAAGACACTATCTACTAAATATTGGTAACATTTAGCCATATATTCGGTCTTTGCCTCACGGGTGTTAACTTCCGGATAAATCTGCGTAATCCAGTCATAATACAACCAACCGTCGCACCAGTTTACACCGATTTCAAAGTCATACTTCGCTGCCACTTTCTGCATTTCACGCAGCAAGATGTCATTTTCGTGAGGTTTGAATCCCCATTCGATAAAGAATCCGTCTATCTTGGCAGCTTTTGCCGACAATATCTGATATTCGATATAATCAGGATCGAGATTGGACTGCATTCCGACTTGGGGATAAGCCACTGCCGCTATCTCATGTCGTCCTTCACTGTCTATCAGATCGGCATTATAACATAGGGATTTCCTTCCCGTACTTGATTTCTCCGTATTGGCATACATCTCCCAACGCCCTAACTTTCCGTCATGTTGCCGGGTATAACGCACACCGTGGAAGTCAGCATACACTTTCTTTCCGTTCTGCGCCAAGGCCGGTAATGCGATAGATACCAATAAAAAAAGAAGAAGTTTCCTCATTGTTCCAAACTTAATTATTCAACTTATGTATTTTATTACCCTTCGACGACACTTAATCAATCCTCACCCAATACGAAATCGTGCTTTTCCGGATAACTGAAAGTATTGTCTATCATCCAACGACCTTTATAAATCTTAGCTCCGTCCATCTTGAAGAGTTCTTCTCCCTTCTCATTTACAAGTCCTTCGGCCCACCACTCTTCAGTCGGTTTCAACATCAGGATTCCATCCGGTCCGTTGCAGATACTTTTTATATCGGCTATGCTGTAAACTTTCTCGCAAGTAGGTTCGGTAGAGTCATTAGTCGTAGCGTCGGTAACTCCAGTCAAATCAAACTTATAGACAGCCGAAGCAGCAGTAAGCCATAATTTATCTTCTTCACCATATACCGGGAACAAATCATGCCCACCCGATTCATTGCTGAATGTATAAAGGGTAGTCTGATTTATTAACTTGGGATTACTCCGGTTGCCATCGTACTTAAAACGGAATAATGCAGTCACTCCCTCTTTTTTGGTAGCTGTAGCATAAAGATACGATCTTTTCTTATCCCAAACAACATTATGCGCATTACCCAACTTCACCGTATTAGCTTTTGCTCCCAATACCTTAACCGTGTCAACCACAAAGGTATTGATTTCACCGGATTTAGATTCTGCCGTCACGATATTTCCATCGGGCAATACCTCCGCAGAGTGGGGATTCTGTCCGCAATTTGCGTAGAACATTAATTTATGATCGGACAAACGGATTAAAGCCACAGCTCCGCCGGAGGCAGTCATCAAGATATAGCGTCTATTGAAAACCGGTTTTACTTCACTCGGATTAACAAACCAACCCTGCTGTGCAGCAGGAACACAGGCTGTATAAGGATCCCAACTCCAAATATTGCGGTGCGTCTCCGCATCTCTGATGACAATAGCCCGTCTGGATTGTTCCGCCAGTACATAAGCCTTTTCCGGAAGTTGAAAGATTTCATTTTTTACTACAGGAGCGGCATCATCATCGGAACATGCTCCCAAAGCTATATTAAATCCTAAAAGGATTGCAAATAAACTAAACTTCTTCATGGTCATAACTATTTTAATTCTAAATATTCAATTTGTCTATTTAAAGTTTCCGTCAATCTATTGAACCGATTTTGTATCGTTATAATCGATCAATGAATGAACTGAAAGATTCAACTGCCGCATGTGCGACAGAAAAGATTCATAAGGTTCGTATTCGATGGAAACCACTCCTTTATTAGAAGCTTTTCCGTTAGAATCGTAACCATCATTATACTCAAAATGTACCCAGCCTACACAGTTTCGAGTTTCAAGCAAACGAAGACAGAAGTTCTGATAAAACTCACCTCTATTTTTTTGTGTATGCACCAACCAGCCACCTCCTTCAGTATTAGCATATCCAGTTCCCTGATAACTGGCATCTTCCGCTTTTATATAGAATTCTGAAACTAAAAAAGGTTTCGCTCCACACCAGACTTTCAGGTTTGCCAAGAAATCTGCCTCCGGTTGCCAACGTGCATAATAGTTGACGGAAACAAGATCGCAATAACGAGCACACGCTTCCACCACTTTCTGATTATATTTACTCCAATCATGCAGACGTGTTCCCAATATCAAATGCTCTTTATCATATCGTCTGACGGTAGCGGTGGTCAACTGATAATAATAATCAGCAACCATCCCCCGGAAATCTTCCTGATTTTTCTTGGTTATCACTCCGGTAGAAGCTATACCGTTATCCCGCATAAACTTTTCTGCATACTCACGAGCAGCTTTATAGCGTTCGGGCAAAGACAAGAAATGTTTCAGATCAATTCCTCGCAAAGGGTCAGCATTCTGATAACTGGCAAATGGCAATTCATTGTCAAGATAGAAACCTATAAAATGCCGGTCACCGGCAAATAAAGCTGACTTCTCTTGTACGAGACGATCTATGTACGTAGCAAATGTGGGTTCAAAAAGAAGAACTAAGCGATTATATTTGTCATCATCAAACGCGTAGCCCAAATTCTTACTCATATCCCACATAAAGGTACGAAGCAGATACAGATTCTCTGCATAAGCAATCTTTTGCGTCTTAGGGGTCAACAAGTTACCACGTACTGCAGCAGGAAATACTTCAATACGGTTCGAGCCATACGAAATATAGTTTATATGATTGCCTGCTAACAGTTTGCCAGTCTCTTCACTCCATTGCGCCTCACTACCGTATCGAGTACCGAAAGCCTTCTTATGAGCAGTAGATTCTCCCGGACGAACATGCTGAATTCCATGAATGATAACAGCTCCATTATCCGGATCGAGCAAATAAGAACGGCCTCCACAATAAGCCACTCGGAAAAAGCCTTCTTTTCCAACCACAGATGAAGGTTGCAAACCGATTCGTCCTCCCCATGCAGTCCGGCTATAACCCGAAGAGGGAGTATACCAATTCATATTATCAATGGTACGTGTTTCCCTTGAATCTGCCGTTGTCCATGCCTGGAAAGTTCCGTTCTGCCACTTCCGGTATTCTACATTCATAAAAGTATATTCATCTTTTTCCAAAGGAGTATCTTCTCCTTCCGGTTTCAAAGGTTCTATTTCGTTGGAAGAGGAGGAACAGCTAAACGTCAACTGCATCAGTCCGACCAAAGATAAAAAGAGGAAATACCTATATATTATATGTTTTCTCATATTACTTTCAGCTACTGCACATTATTACTTAACCATCGTATTTGTTATCAGTCGCATCTTTCGTATACTCTATCTACGGTTCACCGGATAGCTGTTACTAACTCTCGCGTTGGCTATTAATAGAAAAGTTATTCTCTACAAGGAGAGAACTCCCTTCCCCCTTGTTGCAAACTTCTTTTATCCCTAACATAAACTATAAACGAAAGCTTTGTTTTTATAATTGAAATCTTTGTTTTTATAAACGCAACTTGCATTTATAAAAACGGAAGCTTCGTTTATAGTTTGTATCGGACAGAGAACAACTTTATTCCCAATGAAAGGGAAGTTTAGTCTTAATAGAAAAGAAGTTTTCTATTAAGACTTCAGACGGTAGGTAATACTACCCTGCTTACTTCTTCTTAGGGAATTTGATTTCAACCGTTGCTATCTGTTTGGTCGTATTATTATCCATCTTTCCGGAGACATCAAGTACCTTCATGACACCGTATCTTTCTCCACCGGCACTTGAATTACCACTAGTCTTAAATCCAATCACACTGCCGACAAAGTTATCAATTGTCATATACACTTTCTGATCGGCACTTCCGGCCAAATATTCATTCTTAATAGAAGAACGAGAAGCCGCATCGTAATCAAAGCCTGCCGGGAATAACACAAATTTTGTCATATTCTTAGCCGGCAGATTGCTCAAGGACTTTCCGCCCGATCCTTTATACAGACTATTCTTGCTATCTACATTCTCCATCGAATAGAAACGGAAAGAAAGAACACTATTAGCAGAATTTATAAAGAACTTTATATCAACATTCTTAGCACTTTCCACACTGGAGATAGCTTCATCTACCGAATACGTTTTCATATCATTCAACGAAATCAGAGCGAACGGTTCGGCATTGGCCAATACATGACTGCCAACCTTAAGTTGGACAACTTCCATATTCACATAGGTCTTTACGATCCCTATAACTTCCTTGCCTTCCCGACCATCAGAAACAACCACCTTGAGTTGAGATGTTTCTTCTGTCAGTTGCACCTTAGGCTTATAATCAAAATTCTTGTTATCGCCCACTATCTGCTCACGGAAAATCTCTGTACTTACTCCATTCTCCACCCGGAAGATAGCTACCTGTTTTACACCGCGAACGGATTCGATGTGCATCGGAACTTCCGTATCTACTCCTTCATCAGTAGTAATAAGCTCTTTACCCAAAGTCAATACAGGAACCGGAACAGTCTTATATGACACCTGCAAAGTAGAAATTGTGATATTACCATAGATATCTTCCGCTTTCACTTTAAAGCCCTTATCGCCTTCTTTATATTCTATCAGTTCATCGTGCTCATACGTTTTGTCGCCATTCAGTATATCACTGCCTTTCGGTGTTTGTCCGTCCGTAGAGACCAAGAATCTTTCCACTTTCTTCAAACCTGCTTCCGAAACAATTTTAAAAGTAGTACGAGGCATTACCGGATTCTCATCCATTTCATCATATATAATCTCTTCCGGGTCGAATATTATGACAGGACGTGCCATTACATCGGTAACAGCAATTGGTAAAGTTCCGCTCGTAACATGATTCAATTTATCCGTAGCCTCAATGATAAAGGCTTCGTAATTTGCATTGTATTCCAGATTTTCAGACAAGCTGTAAGAATTGGGATTAAAAAATTCAGTCACCGTTTTATATTCGGTCACCCCCTCCACTGTCTGCAATTTCATTGTCACACTCTGGAGTCCGGCCTGCGACTTTATGACAGCCACTACCGGCAGATTATCTACTTTATTTAAATCCACATCCAGTTGTTCCATCGGGAATTTAATCACAGGAGCAGCCGCATTAGGATCCAGACCATCATTATCATCGCTACAGGCAGCAAAGCCCAGGCAAAGTCCTAGTATTAATAAGGTATATATTTTACGAATCATAATTAGTTCTCTTTTTAATTAACTGTGGTTATTTGGAATATTTGCAATAGTTCTCAAATATATGAATCACACCGTTCGTCGGCAGAATGTTGCTAGTCTTAGCCTGACGCTGTGGAGATTTCCCGTTGCTTCCGGTCTGATTCACCAGAATCTTACCTACTGCAGCCTGCCATGGGTTTTTCCATACAGACATTGTCATCAGTCCATTCTCTCCTTTCAGCATCGTCAATACGAACATCGGTTCCACCTGCAACTGTCCATAAGAACTATATTCACCGTCTACAATGTGATAAAGCAACATGTTCGTTACTTTCTCTTTATCACAATCGGTAATGGATGCTGCACCTGCAAATTCATTTTCACGATACAACTGCATACCTGCATTATTCAAAGCCAGAAAAGTATATTTATTGTCAGTCTGGGTATAATAGTCCTTCAGACCTGTATACTCAATAGCTGCTATCAACTCCGAGAACATATCTTTGTGATCTTGGAAATATTCCCACGCTGTCACTTTTACATACGGATCATCCACCGAAGGCTCATAATCATAATTCTTCTGCAAGTCCAGGTCACAGCCGGTCAATGCCAATATCGCCCAACAAAAGAAAAGGGTCTTATATAATATTGTCTTTTTCATTGTTTCTACCTTTTTTAGTTGTTAGTATTACCATAATACGTGTTCTGCACAATCTTCGGATTTTCCAAGATATGTGAATAGTGAATCGGGAAGAGTTCGTTTCCGTCCTGTTCCATTCCGTTAATCGGTTTCATCACTTCCTTCCACTTTCCGGTACGCAACAAGTCAAACCAGCGGCGTCCTTCGCCGGCTAATTCCACTTGCCGTTCACGCAATATATAATTAACGACTTCGTCTTCAGAAGCAAAATCATTTTCAGTCAACGTGTTCAATCCGGCACGGTCACGTACAGTTTTTACTAAATCCAAAGCTTCACCCCATTTTCCCTGATGAGCACGAGCTTCTGCTTGCAACAACATCATATCTGTGTAACGATAAATTGGATAGGCTACTTCGCATGTCTTATTCAAAGAGTTACTGATGTCACCTGCCATATATTTACGCAATTCATTTCCATTCTGGTAATTCTTCACCGTATAATCTTTGCGCAAATCACCTTTCATATCCTTTTCATCAAAGATACTCATAAACTTGTCGGACATAACTGCCGCACGGTTTCCTGAACCGGAAAACCATTGATACATATAACTGTAACCATTCGTGCCGACTTCATCCATGTTGAAATGAACAAGGAATATTAACTCTCTGGAGTTATATTCATCATTTTCGGGCGTATCATCCGAAGGCTTATTGTTCAGTTCTTCTGTAAACATGGTATGCCAAGTAGCAATGTTAGGTTCGAAGTCTACAAAGCGTCCACCCTTTTTGGAGGCAATAGTTGCCATTTTATCAATGGTTTGGTCAGCCAGATTATATTCTTCAGCCCACATATAAGCGTCCGCCATGATAGCCCATACGCCACAGATAGAAATACGCTTGCGTTCGTAATTCTTATTACGGTTAATCAGGCTTTCCGCCTTTTTCAGGTCAGGAAGAATAACATGTTCCAGAATATAATTCTTATCTGTACGTTCCTTATAGATAGCCTCCGAATACTTTTCAGTAGGTTCTATAAACAAAGGTACGTCTCCCCAGACACGGATAGCATAGAAATAAGCCAGAGCACGCAACGCATACGCTTGTCCGAGGTAATCATTACGGTCTGCCACATCAGGCATACTGATATTAGGAACATATTTGATGGCCAGATTGGTCTGGTTAATCATCTGATACAAGGTCGTCCATTTCGCACATTTCTCGTCCGTAGACATCAGGTTGTTGATCACACGTGCCTGATCGGCCATCACTGGTGCTCCGGGAGCTACGTTATCCGAACGGAACTCACCCCAGTAAAAATAATTCTCGCGTAAAGTGGAACGCAACAGTCCGTAGATTTCATTTATACCTGCCTTAGCGTCGCGGGCGGTCTGCCACATGTCACCTGCCGGGATCTCACTCACCGGTTCCTCATTCAGAAAGTCTGAACAGCTATTCAATGATAGAGCCAGGCATACAGCTCCAACAAAATATTTTATATTCTTCATACGATATCTTCAATTAAAAGTTTGCAGAAAAACCAATACCATATTCTCTCTTTCTCGGATAGCGGTAAGAGTCTTTACCTACCTGCAGAGGATTACTTGTAGAGAATTCAGGATCGAATCCCGAATAGTTGGTCCATGTCAATGCGTTGTTTACAAAAGCGTAGATATTTATATTCTTCAACATCAGCTTCTTTATCCAGTTTTCAGGAAGATCATAGGCTATACGTACGTTCTGCAGACGAATAAAGGAAGCATCTTCCAGATAGAACGAGTTACCCATACGTGCATTGTTATAATCATCATTATACGGACGCGGATAGATTGCCTGGTCACCCGGATGCAACCACATATTATGAATTACTTCCGGTGAAGGAGTGGTTCCCGTATATTTGAACATGTTACGATTATGTTCAGCGGCATTATAAATCTGTCCTCCCAAAGAATAATAGAATCCCAAATACAGACTTACGTTTTTCCAGGTCACGGTTGTATTCAAACCACCGGTCACATCAGGCATGGCATTACCAATCACCATACGGTCGTTATCATCAATCACACCATCCCGGGTTCCTTCCGGTTCTTCCCAGTTGTAATCTCCGCCACGGAACGGTTTGCCGTTCGGTAACGTTTTCTGGCGAATATCACCTGCATATTCCTTTCCATTCAATAAATACTTGTATTGGAATACACCATTTTCAAACACCGGAGTCAGTTGCTCCCATTTATCTGTAAAAGCATTCGATTCGTCATAAGCAAAGACACCGGCACTTTTAAATCCATAGAAGTCACCTACGCGACCGCCTTCCTGCATCCACCAGATATCACCTTCCATATATGCCTTACCTTCAGACAGTTTCTCAATGCGGTTGATATTTCTGGAGATATTGAAAGAAGCATTCCACTTCCAGTCCTTTGTGCGGATAATATCACCGGTAACGGCAATTTCAAAACCGCGGTTGCTCATCTCACCGACGTTTGTCTTCATATATGCAAAACCGGATTCTTTAGGCAGTTGGTAGTTTGCCAACAAACCGTCTGTATATTTATCGTAGTAATCAGCAGTGATTGTCAAACGGCTATTCCAGAAATTCAAGTCCAAACCAAGGTTGAATTGTTTGGTTTCCTCCCATTTCAGATTGTCTTTACCGATACGAGTCGGAATAACGCCACCCACTCCGTCATAGATAGAATTCGGAGAATAAGAATAAATATAATCATAGTTTCCGATCGCCTCATTACCGGTGATACCATAACTTACACGAATCTTACCATCTTCCAGGAATTTCTTCGAGAACTTCATGAATTTCTCATCAGAGAAACGCCATCCCACTGATACTGAAGGGAAATTACCCCATTTGTTTTCTTTCGCAAAACGAGAAGAGCCGTCACGACGGATATTCGCTGTAAACAGATATTTTCCCAGATAATCATACGTCACACGTGCAAAGACAGAAGCCATGGAATGATTACTCAAGGTAGATCCTGTAGATGACAAATCCAAATTGGCAGCAAATGCATTCATCGTATAAATAAAGTCGGTAGATGAATTCAAACCCACAAAAGTTTCATTTTCATAACGCCATTGTTGAGCACTGACACCCACCATCGCGCTGAAATTATGTCCTTTTATCTTGCGTGCATAAGTGATGAAATCTTCATTCATCCAGTTCCAGTTGAGGTAATTATAAGAATACCCTTTATTCTGTTTCTGCCATTCATCAGTAATAAGACTAGGTTCGAGTTTTTTGCGCTTGTCCAAATAGAAGTTGGCATTTATATTGGCTCTGAACTTCAGGTACTTGTTGAATTTGATTTCAAAGAACTGGAAGAAGTTAGCCTTATAAGAATCCGTAAAGTCAGTGGTATAATTGACCTGTGCAATAGGATTCTTCTGGCCATTAAACACCCCGACCAAAGAGCCATCCGGATAATAAGTATTGAAATAAGGACGACGAGTCAACACTGCGCTCAATAACGTACCTTCATTCAGACCTTTCTTTTTAGAATAAGTAAGAGAAATACGGCTACCCATATTCATCCAGTCTGTCGGTGAATAATCGGAGTTGATACGAGTATTTAATCTTTGGAAACCAGTATTGGAAATAATACCCTTCTCGTTATAATAACCGGTATTGATGAAATATTTCAGTTTCTTTGTACCGCCACCTACGCTGATATCCACCTGATCTTTCTGCGCAGTACTTGTAATCATGTCCAGATAATCATTGTCTACATTGAAGAATGAATTCAACGGATCATCCAGAATATCAATACTTTCATCCGGATTACCTCCGCCGTATGTTTCAAAATACTCTTTACGGTACTGGTCGTACAACAGACGCTCTTTACGATTTGCCTGTGGCACCTTATGAGACAATGTACCCCACGAGTGATTATACTTGATATCAATACGGGCTTTACCCTCCTGACCACTCTTGGTAGTGATAATAATCACACCGTTAGCCGAACGGGAACCGTAGATCGCTGCAGAAGCCGCATCCTTCAAAATTTCCATGGAAGTAATATCATTGGTATTGATACCATCGATACTTTCCAAAGGCACACCGTCTACAATATAAAGAGGAGTAACTCCTTCGGCGGAGAAAGTGGATGTACCACGAATTTTAATAGAAGAAGATTCACCGGGTTGTCCCGAACCGGACACTACCTGTACACCGGCAGTAGTACCTTGCAGTGCTTCAAAAACATTGGTAGCCATCTTCTGCTCAATAGCCTCACTTGAGATGGAAGTAATAGCTCCCGTCACATCACGCTTTTTCATCGTACCATAACCCACCACCACTACTTCGTCCAACAACTTAGCGTTCTCTTCAAGCGTAATATTCATTGTTTTATCTTTCACTACCACATCTTTAGGGGTATACCCCATGAATGAGACAGTCAAAGTAACTCCCTTCTTTGAAACATTCAATGAGAAATTACCATCCAAATCCGTAATTGTCCCATTAGATGTTCCTTTCTCCATCACATTGGCACCAGGCAAAGGAAATCCTGTTTTATCTACAATAACTCCCTTCACTGCAAACCCGCCTTGAGCATAAGCCGGATTAACAAGGAAAAAGAGACTCAAGGAAATCAAAAGGAACGACTGAAACAACCGCACTTTTGTCCTACTCTGCAAATTTTTCATAACTAGAATAAAATTAAATTGGTTAATTATCAAGGTTTTACTCACTACTTAATTAATTAGGAGAAATACATTGGTTCTCTCCCGTAAGATGTTATCTTTTATTTATCACATAAATGATCGTCTTTCATAATACTATACAATAATTATTATATTAGAATAAAGATTACACAGTACCTAGTCTGCTAATTTAAAGTGTGTGCGTACACACCTAACCAAAGAAAACTCAAGTACAAGCTGGCATGATCCAACGCCACAAAAGTATCGGATTTGAGCATATTGCACCCTATCGAATTGTTCGTTTTATCTAGTCTAAAAATTCAGATGACTTATTTTAATCACTTTACAGAGGGATCGGAAGGGGCATCATGAGATTTCCTATACTGTGTAGGAGCAATATCAAAAAGTTCTTTAAAGCATTTATTGAAGTATTGAGGGTTTCCAAATCCTAACCGGTAAGCAATATCCGATATATTCATTTCCGGAGCATTCAGCAGAAAATACGCCGCTTTTTTCAGACGCAGATTCATGATAAAATTATTTGGCGTACTTCCCGTAATACCTTTTATCTTCTGGAATAAGACGGTACGTCCTACTCCCATCTCCCGTGAGAAAGTATCTACACTGAATTCGGGATTTTCCATATTATCTTCCACCACTTGAGTAGCTTGTTCGATAAACTTCTGGTCGAGTTCATTCGTCGCAATCTTCTCCGCTTTGCTATCCAGTTGATGGGCATATTTATTCTGTAAGAGTCTGCGGGTATTAATCAGATTATTGCATTGCATAACCAACCGCCGCATATTAAATGGTTTTACCACATAAATATCCGCTCCAATTCTCAATCCTTCCAATTCACGTTCCGGTGCACTAAGGGCAGTCAGAAGAACGACAGGTATATGGCAGGTTTCTATATTGTTCTTGATCTTGGCACATAACTCTGTTCCGGGCATTCCGGGCATCATGATATCCGAAATAACCAGGTCGGGTTGCATTACCTTTACTTTCTCGTACCCTTCCTTGCCATCACTTGCAGTTTCAACCGTATACAACGGAGAGAAGATATCTACAAGGATATTTCTGATTTCTTCATTATCATCAATCACCAGTAATTTACAGTCAGTAGTCCCGCTTTCACTTTGGGCTGACTGCACCTCTTTAACCAGCAGTTCTTTGTCTTCTGAATAATAAATATATTCCTTATCCTGCTCCGGTTCAACCCGGGCGACAGAAGAATCAAAGTGAGCATCCCCTTTTTTCAGAGTCACCTTAAAACAAGAACCTTTTCCCAGCTGACTTTCTACTGTTATATCTCCCTGGTGGGCTTTCACAATACCCTGACTCAAAGCCAGCCCGATACCAGTTCCTCCATACTGTCCTATATTCTCAACCTGATAGAACCGTTCGAATATCTTAACATAGTCTTCCTCGGATATTCCCGCACCATTATCGGAAACGGAAAACATACATTCCTCCGTTCCATCAGCCAATTCCATACGGATAGTTCCACCGTCTGAAGTATATTTAAAAGCATTAGATAGCAAATTATTAACCACCTTCTGTATTTGCATCCGGTCTCCCCACACGAGGCATTGCTCGCAGTCGGCATGCAAAACAAACGAAATATTCCTGTTAGCAGCCAACTCTTTGAACAATACATAATGCTCTTTGAGTAAAGAATATAAATCAAATTGAGAAACTTTCAGTTTCAAAAGTCCCTGCTCCTGTTTCCGAAAATCAAGCAGCTCCGTAATCAATGATTTCAGGTTACCTGCATTCTTATGTATATTCAATAGTTTCGAATAAGCATAGGTAGACAATTTGCCGGAATTCAGCAACAGATCAACCTGCCCCAGGATAAGAGTGATCGGAGTTCTGATTTCATGCGAGATATTCGTGAAAAAACGAAGTTTGGATTGATTCATCTCTTCAATGTATTGTTTCTCGCGAAGTTCAAAATCCAATGAAGTTTTCAGGAACAGACGGATTCTATATTCTCTCACAATGAAGAATAAAATAGTCAGAATCACGCATACATAAATAGTATAGGCCCACCAAGTGGCATAGAAAGGTGGCGTAATCGTTATATCCAGTGATCTGATTACTTCCGGGAAGTTTTTCAGCCTGATCTCAAAGACATAATCACCCGGAGAGATATTCGTATAAGTAATATCATTTCCCAAACGGTTCTCGCTCCATTCATCATTATACCCCATCAACCGATATTCTACCTCACCACCGCCTATATGCAGAAAATTATCTGTTGAGAAACCGATAGAAAACACATTTTGCAAGTAATTCAATTTGATCCGGCCGGTATAGGCAAAGGATTTATTTAAAATACCGGTTTGATCGCCTGTTGTTATCTCTTTGTTGTTGACATACAAATGAGCCAACTCCAGATCGTATATTTTCGGAGGATAATACAGACTACTTTCACGAATGGTTACCAATCCGGTAGCTCCTCCCATATAAATATCATGGTTACGGGACACATGCATGGATTTCCGGTTCACAAGAGTCAGCGGGAATCCGGTTTTAGAATTGAAGTTGATTACCTTCCCCTCTTTCTGTTCCAGCATTGACAATCCATGTCCGGTTCCAATCAGCAAAGATCGGAAGAGCGTCGTGTAGGGAAAGAG
>ERZ810506.235-NODE-235-length-20821-cov-5.29192_pt1 | contig 20821 bp, 14 predicted proteins | sample MGYA00520267_ERZ810506 | MGnify/ENA primary metagenome ERZ810506 (study PRJEB31588, sample SAMN03398949) | human gut metagenome | study: EMG produced TPA metagenomics assembly of the PRJNA231909 data set (A prospective, longitudinal analysis of the... | reverse complement strand
TGCCGCCCGGTCCGGCGTGGAACAGGCGGTGGAGAAAGGCAAAACTGCCGTCAGCACCGCCGTAAAGGGGCTGATGAATGCCGCCAAGGGCAACGCACACGTTCTGGTGATCGTGGGCGTTTTTCTTTTGCTCGTCCTCATGGTGATGTCGGGCTTTTCCTCCTGCGGAATCCTCTTTTCCGGCGGCACACATGTGTCCGGGCAGACCATGTATTCTGCCGAGGACCGGGACATCCGGGGCGCAGAACAGGACTACAAGAAGCTGGAAAAGGAACTGGACAAAAAGATCAAGCGCACCCCCACCGATCACCCCGGCTACAACGAGTACCAGTACCACCTTGACCCCATCGAGCACGACCCGTGGCAGCTCACCTCTTTTCTCACGACTCTGTATGACGATTACACTCGGTCAGAGGTGCAGAGCAAGCTGAAGGAGACCTTCAAAAAGCAGTACAAGCTCACCACATGGGTGGAGGTGCAGACCCGGTATATGACTGTGTGGGTCATGACTCCGGCAGGAGTCCCAATTCCTACGCAGGTGCCCTATGAGTATCGAATTTTCCACACCAAACTGGTGAACCGTGGCTTGGAGGTGGTCATCCGGGAAGAACTGAACAACGACCAGTGGAAACGCTACGAGATCTTTCAGGACACCTTGGGTGGCAGACCTTACCTGTTCAACGGCGGATTACCGCCCGGTGGCTCCGATGGCTCCGGCGCACCGGGCATCGACTATCAGGTTCCGGCAGAAGCTCTGACGGACGAGGAATTTGCCGCCATCTACAAGGAAGCCCAAAAGTATGTGGGAACGCCCTACGTCTGGGGCGGCTCTACCCCAGAAACCGGCTTTGACTGTTCAGGCTACGTCTGCTGGGTGTACAACCAGAACGGCTATGATGTAGGACGCACCACCGCCAACGGTTTGTGGAACAAGAGCCAGCACATCAGCGAGGCAGAAGCAAAGCCCGGTGACCTTGTTTTCTTCGAGGGAACGTATGATACGCCGGGGAAAAGCCATGTGGGCATCTACCTCGGCAACGGCATGATGGTCAGTGCCGGAGACCCCATCAAGTACGCAAACATTCACTCGTCCTACTGGGAGAAGCATCTCGCCGGGTTCGGACGGCTTTCAAAATGATTGGAGGAGTTACTATGAGCGAAAAATCGGATAAGTTGCGGGCGATGCTGGCAAAAGAGAAGGAACGCCGCATCAAACTGAACAACCGCATCGAGATTCTGGAGCGGCGCATTCAGGAGGAAGATTCTGCTGAGGTCAACGAGATGGTTCGGACTGCAAAGGTCACGCCGGAACAGCTCGCCGCCCTGCTGCGGCAGTCAGCCACCACCACCCCGAACCCGGCTGCGCTGTCCGCCGTGGGTGCCACTTTCGAGAAGGAGGATGCAGATGAAGATTAAGAAACTGGGCGCACTGCTGGTATCGGCGGTGCTGTGCGCTGGCATGGCAGCTCCCGCCTTTGCCTTTGAGGGCGAAGCCGTCCCGGTGGAGCAGCCTGTTCTGCCGGAAGTGGTGGAGGAGGATGTTGTCACCGTCACGGATGAAACCTCCGGTGCCCTGACCCCGGAGGGCAATCTGACGCTGGTGGATGACTACCACACCAATTATTCCGATGGCAGCGGACAGCAGTTTATTACGCTGGTCAGCAAATCGGGCAATACCTTCTATCTGGTCATCGACAGGAACAGCAAAGGGGCGCAGACCGTTCACTTTATGAACCTTGTGGATGAAGCCGACCTGTTGGCTCTGATGGAGGAAGAAGATGCGGACGCTTACACTGCTGAAAAAGAAGCTGCGGCAAAAGCTGAACAGGACAAGCTGAAAGCCGAGGAAGAAGCCAAGAAAGCCGCAGAGGAAGCGGAAAAAGCGGCTGACGCACCGAAAGAAAACAAGGTCACGAAGTATGCGGCGGGCTTTCTCGGTGTCGTTGCCCTGATTGCACTGGTGGCTGGCGGCGGTGCGTATTTCTTCATCCAGCAGAAGAATAAAAAGCAAGCTGAAAAAGAAGCCATTGACCCGGATGCAGACTATACCGAGGACAAGGGCGATTTTGAAATTCCTACCGAAGATGAGGCGGAAGAAAGCGGCGAGGAAGATACCGAACCCATCTGATTTTAAGGCGGCATTTTGCCGCCTTACATATTGTAATCCGAAACAGATTGGAGGGATTCTTATCGCAAAATTGATCGTAGCGGAAAAGCCGTCCGTTGCCATGGCTTACGCTAAAGTCCTCGGTGCCACCAGCCGTCAGGACGGCTACCTTGAGGGCAACGGCTATCTCGTCAGTTGGTGTATCGGTCATCTGGTGGAACTGGCTCCGCCCAATGTTTACGATGCCAAATACGTCAAGTGGAGCATCGCCGATTTGCCCATCCTGCCGCAGAAGTGGCAGTATTTGGTTTCTGCGTCCACCAAAAAGCAGTTTGGCATCCTGAAAAAACTCATGCACCGCCCGGATGTGGATAGCATCGTGAACAGTTGCGATTCCGGTCGGGAGGGAGAACTGATTTTCCGTTTGGTGTACCAGCAAGCAGGCTGCAAAAAGCCCTTTTCTCGTCTGTGGCTGTCCAGCATGGAGGAAACCGCCATCCGGGAGGGCTTTGCCCATCTCAAACCGTCAACTGAATACGATGCCTTGTATGAGGCGGCTTTATGCCGGGAACGTGCCGACTGGATGGTTGGCATCAACTGCTCCCGGCTTTTTTCGTGTCTGTACAACCAGCCTTTGGCGGTGGGGCGTGTTATGACCCCGGTGCTTGCCATGACCGTGGTGAGGGAAGTTGCTATCACTGCCTTTACGCCAGAGAAATTCTACACGGTTGCCCTGACCCTTGCAGACGGCGGCACTGCATCCAGCAAACGATTTGCACAGAAAGTGGATGCTGAACTGCTGCTTTCCAAATGCCGAAAGGAGGGACGTGTCACAGTGCAGAAGATGGAACGCAAGGAAAAGTCCGAAAGCCCACCGCAGCTCTATGACCTTACTGCATTGCAGCGGGATGCAAATCGTCTGCTGGGATTTACGGCACAGCAGACCTTGGATTATGCCCAAAGCCTTTACGAAAAACGGCTCATCACCTACCCCCGCACGGACAGCCGTTTTTTGACGGAGGATATGGCGGCATCCCTTCCGGGATTGGTGACAGATACGGGCAGAGCGTTTGCTGTGGAAGAACCGTTTCCCATCCATGTACAGCAGGTCATCAATGGCAGCAAAGTCACCGACCACCATGCGCTGCTGCCCACGAAAAGCATGGCAAAAGCAGACCTTGCCGCACTCCCTGCCGGGGAGCGGAATGTCCTTCGGCTGATTGCCGCACGGCTGCTCTGCGCCGTAGGCGAACCGCACCGCTATGCAGAAACCACACTCACCACCATCTGCGCCGAAGAGGAGTTCTCCGCAAAAGGCAAGGTGGTGCTGTCCGAGGGATGGAAAGCTGCGGAGCGAAAAATGCTGGGCGAACTGCTGGGCAAGCAGAAAGAATCGGCTGCTCTGCCCGATGTGCAGGAGCAGAGCCAGTGCAGCGTTGCCGGTGCAGAACTGAAAGAGGGTCAAACGTCCCCGCCGAAATCCTACACGGAAGATACTCTCCTGTCAGCTATGCAGGCAGCGGGTGCAGACAGTATGCCGGCAGGCGTGGAACGTCAGGGCATCGGCACTCCGGCAACCCGTGCCGCTACCATCGAAAAGCTGGTGCAGAAGGGCTTTCTGGAGCGCAAGGGCACCAAGAAAACCAAGGTGCTGCTGCCCACCGCTAAGGGCAAGGCGTTGATTACTGTGATGCCCGAAGAAATCCAGTCCGCTGACATGACCGCCGACTGGGAAACAAAACTGTTGTGCGTGGAGCGCGGCGAGATGGAGTCGGAAACATTTATGACTGAAATCAAAGATATGATCTCCTCGTTGGTGAACACCACCGAGGCCATGAAAGGAGCAAATGTGCTTATGAAAAATAAAGTGATTGGTGTCTGTCCGAACTGTGGCAAATCTGTTGTGGAACGTGAAAAGGGCTGGTTTTGTGAATCCAATCCCTGCCGTTTCGTGCTGTGGAAAGACAATGCTTTCTTCAAGAGGTTGGGTAAACGGCTGGATGCTCATGTGGCCGACAAGCTGCTGCGGGATGGCCGCGTCCGTCTGAAGGACTGCAAGAGTGCCAAGGGCAAGGTATACAACGCCACTGTCCTGCTGTCTACCGAAGCCGATGGTCGCAGCAAGTTTTCGCTGGAATTTGAGGGTGGCCGCTGATGAGGGTACAGGATGAAGCCGTTTATCTGCTGAACAACGAAAAATACCTGCATCTGCGGGAAAATACTTCCGGCGTTGGCTACGCCACCTATGACAAGCTGACCCTGCTGCCGTTGGAAAAGGGACAGATTCCCTTTGAGCATCTGCCGCCCGATGGCAGAAATGCTATTCCTGCCGCCCGGAACTGGTTCCTTTTTGAACTATCCGATGATCCTCGCAGGGCTATCCAGCTTGAAAGTGTGAGAATCCTCGACAACATCCCGGATTCCGGCATTCGCAAGCGGCGTATCTGGGAAGATCCGTCCATTACTATGAATGATGTGCGGCTCATCGACAGCAACTACAAGGACTTATACCGTGTTCCCAATGGCAGTGTGATTCAGGTGGACTACCCGGATGGCCGAAGTTTCACAACACGGCTGGAACATTGGGACGAGTATCATTTTGATGTTGGTGGACTGGGCGATATGTTCCACATCTGCCAGTTTTCCGAGGTCATGGAGCGCAATGGAGCCAGCTATTACCCGGAAATCCAGACACAGGATGAAACAGGTGCATGGGAACTAGGCGGAAAAGGCTATATTGCCATCCAGTCCTGTGACGATGGCTGGGATTACACCCTCTATCACAGCGATTACTCTGTGATGGACAGCGGCCAAATCGACGCGCCGGAGCTGACGATTCAGGAAGTCCGGGAAGAAATTCTGGAAGCACATCACATGGAAAAAGGTCGGCGGCTGATACAGGACTACGATTTTATCATGGACAGAGCCGCCGAAGCCGAAGAACTGGGACTAAACAGCCGCCCTTCCACGCTGGAAAAGCTGGCTTCACTGGCTGGCGCAAAAGAAAAATGCGATGCCCCGGAGTGCAGCCCCGTTGGGTGCCGGAAAGTGAGGGATGCTCATGAACTTTAATGGCGAAGAATTGACGCTGATGATGCTCTACAATTCCGGCTCCCGGCCGGGTTTGATGCAGGAGCTGCGGCTGATGCAGTGTTACCTGATGCCTGATGAAACTGCCCTGAGAGAACTGTCCGAACAGGTCATTGAAAAGCTGAAACTTATGACCGATGCCGAGTTTGCCGAGCTGGAATTTCCGCTCGACTGAATTTTTATGGCCAATAAGTAGTATGAATATCTTTTCTTCCCTCAAATATGTGATATACTAGTAGCATCACATATAGTAAATGAAGGAGGAAGGTTTTAGATGGATTTAGTTAAAGTCCAACAAATACACAATCAGTATCGTATCTTTCGACAAGATATGTATAATGAGTGGGAAGAGTATGCTTACTTGAATCATTGCATAAGAAAGCCGACTAAAGAACCTTTTGAGTTTAATAGCCTATTAAGTGACAGTGTATTGCATAAAACTATTGTTGATGCTGGCGGAATGCAAACTAGGTTTTTGAGCGGTGGCAATTCAAGAAGTCATTTCATCAATTCTGTTGGGCGATTTGAAGTATATATTTCCTCTTTAGCTAAGGTTGTGTTTATAGACTATCCTCAAAAGATGAAGGGATCTGATTCTGAAACCGAAACCTCTAAGGCATTCCAATTGATTTTAAGTTGTAGCACGCGTGACGAAATGATTGACACGCTTGCTGAAGAAAAGGTCCGAAGTATTTTCTATGGAAATCCTGCTGATGTGTTTTTGAAAGATAAGTGCAAATTAGAGTTGGGAACACTTTTTTCTTCCAAATACCGTTTAGCCATTTCTCTATATAGTGAGATTTTAGGAAGACGAAATGCCATAATCCATAATTCCGGTAGAGTTGACAAGAAATATATAAGAGAAAATCCTCAAAGTACTCTTTTGGAAGGCAAAAAGATTATTATTTCTGAAAATTATCTACGCGGAACTATTGGCTTATTGGTTGGAATCGCTGCTGAAACCACAAGTAACGTTGTGGAGAATATTTATAAAGGAAATGTTCAAGGAATATTAGGCCGCGCCACAAATTCGTTTGAGAATTGCTATGAAATCGACTGGTATAAGAGATTGTTGCAAAATTCCGACTAAATCCTTTTAATTTTACTAATTTATTGGAAATCACGATACATCCGAACGCTATTTTCCTGAGAGCGGCCTTTACAAAGGTCGCTCTTTTTATATCCTAAAATCGAAAGGAGGAACGCAATGCCAAATAAAACGCAAGAATACTTGAACCTTGCACAGCAAACGGCAAAGGAACTGACCCGGTATTGGGAAAACTGGACGGACTACCTGACCACAGCATCCCGGCTGTACAAGTACAACTTTGCCGACCAGCTTATGATTTACGCCCAGCGGCCTGATGCCACCGCCTGCGCCAGTTTCGACCTCTGGAATGACCGCATGAACCGCTATGTCCGGCGTGGCTCCAAGGGCATCGCTCTGTTAGACCAGTCCAGCAGTGTTCCGCGTCTGCACTACGTTTTCGATGTGAGCGACACTGGAGTACGGCGTAATTCGCGTGATCCAGAAGTATGGCAGCTCGGTCCCGATCTGGTTCAGCCTGTGTCGGAAATGCTCGCTAGAGAGTACGGCATCCGGCATGAACGAATCACCCAGCAAATCGCAGACATTTGCGGCAAACTGGTGGATTCCTATTGGGATAACAACAGCGGTGACATTCTCGACATCGTTGACGGCTCTCTTCTGATGGATTATGATGAAGCCGGACAGGAGTTCCAGTTTAAGAGTGCAGCTGCCATCAGCATCACCTATGCCGTCCTTGAACGCTGCGGCTTTGAACCGGAAGGACATTTTGACCGGGACGATTTTCAGGCCATCTTCTCCTTTTCCACTCCTGCCGCTGTGTACGCACTGGGTACGGCAGTCAGTGATTGCAGCCGTGAACTGCTGCGCAGCATCGAAAGAACCGTAAAGACGACCACTCGCCGCCGCAACGTAGAAAGGAGCCAACATGAATATGAGCAGCAGGAACTTGACCTACTCGACCATCGGGGACTACCAGCTCCCGAACCTGACCCTGCCCCAGCAGGAAAAAGCACTGGGCAAGTACGGGCGGCTGCGCCGGACTTACCTGATGCAGCATCGCCCGGTGCTGTACAACTCGATGCTCCTGTCGGGGACTCTGCATCCACACCTGTTGGAAGTGGAGCAGACCGCAGAAAGCCGGATGCGGCAGACCATGCAGGAACTGCTGATGAAGAACCCGGCTCCGAACAAGGAGCAGCATCAGATGGAGTGGGTGCAGCACATGAACAGTCTGAAAGCACAGGCCGAGGAACTGGTGATGAACGAGCTGATCTACAGCTAAGTTTCTTCGATGCCCACATTCCCACCGAAGCCGAACAAATTGAATCCATCGACCAAGCGGAGAACGAGAAATCGTCCTTCGCTTTTTCTTTATCACAGGCTGATATTGAAAACGCGCTGTGGAGAGGTTCTAACTTTGAAAACAGCAAACTTCGGATCTGGAAAATTTATCAGTTGCAGCCTGACCGAAGCCTTCGGGCAAAAGCACTTGCGAAAGAATATGCACCGCATGGCCCCGGCGGTTCCTCGCACACCTATCTGGACGGAAGCAGTGGTTGGCTCGACCATGATAGCAAGGGTCTGACGTTTGAACACTATCCAGACCATCAGAAAGTGCTTCTCCGCTGGAATCAGGTCGAAAAGTATATCGACCTGATGATTCAGACTGACCGCTATCTGTCAGACAAAGAGAAACGAACCATCGAGTTTCCCCTTGAACTGAACGCTGCCAGTGCTGCCGAATACACGGCATTAAAGGAACAGCACCCGGACACTCTCGTTGGATTTGAAGCTGGCGGAAATTTTATGTTCTATGGAGAAGATGCCGCCAAGGTCGCAAAAATCATCAACAGTGCTTTGTTCACGAGAAAAACCGCACTGGGCGAAGTTCAGGTCACAGGCTTTCTCCCTAGCTTATGGGCAAGAAAGTCAAAAGAATTATGGTCTGCGGGCAATGATGTTTACCTTGCCGGGTTAAACGAAGATGGCACTCACCATCAGACCAAGTATCTGCGCAAAGAGGACTATCTGCCCATCGACTCCATTATCAATATGGATGGCCGGAAATTTCGGATTGATGGCGTGGACTTTGATAAGGACAAGGTTTCCTTGCAGGATATGGCACTGGCCGATATGCGGATGCCGATTTTCCGAGAAGAACCTCTGGCTGTTGTCCGGGAATTGTACGAACAGCAGGACGAAGCCCTTGATGCTGCTCCCGAAAAGGCAGTTGATTACAAGGTTAGCGATTCCGTTGTTGTAGACCTGCCCACACGAACCATCGAAGGCACTATCGGCTATGTAGGCGAAACCGATGTGCGCATCGACACCAGCGCGCAGGGCTATTCATGGAGCAATGAGGTTCTGAACAGGCAGCAGTTCGAGGATGGTCTGCGGCAGGATGAGCCGGAACTCTCCGATGAAGAACTGGACAAGCTGCCCATTTCCGTGGAAGTCAACGGCGAGTGGCAGACTTTCCCGGATGCCGCTGCCGCAGACGAAGCTCTGAACGCCGAACCCGTGCCGGAAGCTGCCGGAAACTTCCACATCACGAACGATCATTTGGGCGAGGGCGGTGCAAAACAGAAATACGCCCGGAATATTGCCGCCATCCGCACCCTGTTCCAGTTGGAGCAGGAACACCGTGGAGCCACCGCCGAGGAGCAGGAAATGCTTTCGCAGTATGTTGGATGGGGTGGTCTGCCGGATGCCTTTGACCCTGACAAGGACAACTGGGCAAAAGAGTATACCGAACTGAAAGGACTGCTCTCCGAAGATGAATATGTTGCTGCCCGTAGTTCTGTTCTGAATGCCCACTACACCAGCCCAACCGTTATCCGCGCTATCTATGATGCAGTCGAAAAAATGGGCTTCCGCAGCGGCAACATTCTGGAGCCGAGCATGGGCGTGGGCAACTTCTTTGGTATGCTGCCGGACACCATGCAGGACAGCCGCTTATACGGCGTGGAACTGGATAGCATCACAGGCCGCATTGCACAAAAGCTCTACCCGGAAGCCAGCATTAAAGTTGCTGGATTTGAAACCACTGACCGCCGCGATTTCTATGACCTTGCCGTGGGTAATGTTCCCTTTGGCCAATACCGGGTAAACGACAAGGCGTACAACAAACTTGGTTTCAGCATCCACAACTATTTCTTTGCCAAAGCCCTCGACCAAGTGCGTCCGGGCGGCATTGTGGCCTTTGTCACTAGCCGTTACACGCTGGACAGTAAAGACAGCTCTGCCCGCAAGCACATTGCAGAACGCGCTGATTTACTGGGAGCTATCCGTTTGCCGAACAATGCGTTCAAGGCAAATGCTGGAACAGAAGTTGTCAGCGATATTATTTTTCTGCAAAAGCGTGACCGCCCTATCGACCATGAGCCAGACTGGGTACAGCTCGGCAAAACGGAAGATGGCTTTGCCATCAACCAGTATTTTGTAGACCACCCGGAGATGGTGCTGGGTGAGCTGACTTCTGAAAGCACCCAGTATGGCCGTGAGGAATGCACCGTGCGCCCCATCGAGGGCGCAGTGCTGGCCGACCAGCTTGCCGAAGCAATCCAGCATATTGAGGGACAGTACGCTGAAGTTGAGGTGGAAACACCAGATATTGCGGATGCTGAAAATGAGAAGCACATTCTTCCGGCTGACCCGGATGTGAAGAATTTCTCCTACACGGTGGTAGACGGTGAGGTATACTACCGGGAAAATTCGGTCATGACACAGGTGGAGCTTTCTGACACTGCCAAAGGCCGTGTGACCGGGATGGTGGAACTGCGGCAGATTGTCAACGAACTTATCGACCAGCAGTTGAATGACTACCCGGATGCTGACATTCAGGCAACGCAGGATAAGCTGAACACCGCCTACGATGCCTTTTCCGCAAAGTACGGTCTGCTGAATGACCGTAAGAACGGCAGATTATTTGAGCAGGATTCCTCTTACTATCTGCTGTGTTCTCTGGAAAATCTGGATGAGCAGGGTCAGCTCAAATCCAAAGCGGCAATGTTCACAAAACGCACCATCCGCCCGGAACACACCGTCACCAACGTGGACACGCCCACGGAAGCTCTGGCGGTTTCCATCGGAGAACATGGCCGGGTGGACTTGCCCTATATGGCAGAGTTGCTCGGTATTCCCGGTGACTATGAGCGCATTACCAGTGAATTGTCCGGCGTCATCTTCAAAGACCCCGGCGCAGACCCCACCGACCCGGAAGCAGGCTGGCAAATGGCAGACGAATATTTGTCCGGCAATGTCCGGGCAAAGCTGCGCATGGCACAACTTGCTGCCGAAACCAACCCAGAGTTTGCAGTCAACGTCACCGCATTGGAAAAGGCGCAGCCGAAAGACCTTGAAGCGTCTGAAATTGATGTGCGGCTGGGTGCAACATGGCTCGACCCCAGTATCATCCAAAAATTTATGGCGGAAACCTTCCAAATTCCCTACTATCTGCGCCATGCAGTCAAAGTGAGATATTCGCCCTATACCGCAGAATGGCGCATTGAGGGCAAGTCTGCCATGGGCAGAGGTGACATTATCTCATCCGAAACCTATGGCACATCTCGCGCCAATGCCTACAAGATTCTGGAAGACACGCTCAATCTGAAAGATGTGCGCATCTATGACACCATCGAAGATGAAGAAGGCAGACTGAAGCGCATACTGAACAAAAAGGACACCATGCTGGCACAGCAGAAACAGCAGGTCATCAAAGATGCTTTCGCCAACTGGATTTGGCAAGACCCTCAGCGGCGCATTTCGCTGGTGCGGCAGTACAACGAGTTGTTCAACAGCAGCAGACCGCGAGAGTACGATGGTTCCCATATCCACTTTGTCGGTATGAACCCGGAGATCACCCTCCGGGAACACCAGCGCAATGCCATTGCTCATGTGCTTTATGGCGGTAATACGCTACTTGCACACGAAGTGGGAGCGGGCAAAACATTTGAAATGGCGGCCTCCGCAATGGAAGCCAAACGGCTGGGGCTGTGTCAGAAAAGCCTTTTTGTCGTTCCCAACCATCTGACGGAGCAGTGGGCTTCGGAGTTCCTGCACCTTTATCCCAATGCCAAGCTGCTGGTGGCACGGAAAAAGGATTTTGAAACAGCCAACCGTAAAAAATTCTGCGCCAGAATCGCCACCGGGGACTATGATGCAGTCATCATCGGCCACAGCCAGTTTGAGCGTATTCCGCTGTCTTATGAACGGCAGGAGCGCATCATTCAGGAGCAGATTGATGAAACGCTTGCCGCCATCGAGGAACTGAAAGCCAATGCTGGCGAAAATTTCAGCATCAAGCAGATGGAAAAGACCCGCAAAACACTGGAAACCAAGCTGGAAAAGCTGCGCTCCGATGAGCGCAAGGATGATGTTATCACCTTTGAGCAGTTGGGCGTAGATAGGCTTTTTGTGGACGAGTCGCATTTTTACAAGAACCTTTTCCTCACGACAAAAATGCGCAATGTCGCAGGATTATCCACCAGCGAAGCGCAGAAATCTTCCGATATGTTCGGCAAGTGCCGCTATCTGGACGAGATCACAGGCGGACGCGGTGTGGTATTTGCAACGGGAACCCCTGTGAGCAACTCCATGAGCGAGTTGTATACGGTCATGCGCTATCTGCAATACAGCACACTCCAGCAGAAAGGGCTGACGCATTTCGACTGCTGGGCATCGACCTTTGGCGAAACCACCACCGCCATCGAACTGGCCCCGGAGGGTACGGGCTACCGGGCAAGGACGAGATTTGCAAAGTTTTTCAACCTCCCGGAGTTGATGTCGATGTTCAAAGAGGTGGCTGACATTAAAACCAGCGACCAGCTTCATCTGCCTGTGCCGGATGCAAAGTTTGAAACCGTGGTGGCCAAACCGTCCGAGATGCAGAAAGAAATGGTGCAGGAACTGAGCAAGCGCGCCGCAAAAATCCATTCTGGCGCAGTGGATGCTTCCGAGGACAATATGCTCTGCGTCACCAACGATGGCCGGAAGATTGGTCTGGATGTTCGCCTGATGAATCCCATGCTGCCGGACGACCCCAACAGCAAGCTGAACACCTGCGTTCGGAACGTGCTGCAAATCTGGGAAGATGGCAAGGAGCAGAAGCTGACACAACTTCTGTTCTGCGACCTCTCGACACCAAAGAACGATGGCAACTTCAACGTCTACGATGATATTCGCAAAAAATTGGTCGCCGCCGGGGTGCCGGAAAACGAAGTTGAGTTCATCCACAACGCCGACACCGAAGCAAAAAAGGCCGCATTGTTCTCCAAAGTACGCTCTGGCGATGTGCGGATTCTGCTGGGCAGCACCGCAAAAATGGGAGCCGGAACGAACGTCCAACAGCGGCTTGCGGCGGTGCATCACTTGGACGTTGGATGGAAGCCCAGCGACATGACCCAGCGCAACGGTAGAATTATCCGGCAGGGCAACCAAAATAAGCAAGTCCAGATTTATAACTATGTCACAGAAGGTACGTTCGATTCGTACCTCTTTCAGACCCTTGAGAATAAACAGCGGTTTATCTCGCAGATTATGACTTCCAAATCTCCGGTGCGCTCCTGTGATGATGTGGACGAACAGGCATTGTCCTATGCGGAGATCAAGGCATTGTGTGCTGGAAATCCGCTCATCAAAGAGAAGATGGATTTGGATGTGCAGGTCGCAAAGCTCAAAGTTCTGAAAGCCGACCACCAAAGCCAGAAGTTCCGTCTGGAAGATAAGCTGCTCACAAAATTCCCGGCTGACATTCAGGAAACGACTGCCTATATTACTGGGTTGAAATCGGATGCGGAACTTGCCGCCGTGCATCCGCAGGAGAAAGAGGGCTTCTGCGGCATTACCATCAAAGGCATGGCCTACGATGAGAAAAAGACTGCTGGTGAGCGGCTTCTCCTCGCTTGCTCCGAACTGCCCAACAGTGAAGAAAAAGTGATTGGCAGCTATCGCGGCTTTGAACTGTCCCTGCGGTTCGACACCTACCACAGCGAGTATCAGGCTCTTTTGAAAGGCCAGCGAAAATACTCGGTAGCACTGGGCAAAGACCCACTCGGCTGCATCATCCGTCTGGACAACTCTCTGAATAATTTCCCGGAGCGCATCACTTCTGCCGAAAACGAACTGGCCACCCTCAAACAGCAGCAGGCCGCAGCGCAGATCGAAGTGGAGAAGCCGTTCCCGCAGGAGGAAGAACTGGCCGAAAAGTCGGCTCGTCTTGCAGAACTGAACGCCCAGTTGGATATGGATGAAAAGCACCATGAGCCAGAACAGGATGAGGAAGAACAAGAGGATAAACCTCGCCGCTCATCGGTGCTGGCAGCATTGGAAGAAAAATCAGACAAACTGGAGCCGGTGAAGCCCTTCAAGAGCTATCTGGACAAGGACGGTGATGCCCGGTGAAAGAAAAGCGGGATGAGATCATCATCCTGAGAACCACAAAGGCGGAGAAGAACCGCATTTATGAAAAGATGCTGGGCATGGGCATCCGCAGCCTGAGTGCCTATATTCGTAAGATGGCACTGGATGGCTACTGTCTGAACCTCGACCTGCCGCAGCTGCGGCGCATGGCATATCTCTTGCAGATGTGCAGCAACAACCTGAACCAGTACGCCAAAGCCGCCAATGAAAATGGCCGGATCTACGCCGCCGACATGGAGGATCTGCGGCAGCGGCTGGATGAACTGATTGAGATTGGCCGGCAGATTCTCTCCCGGCTGGCAGAACTCTAAATTTTCCCCCGCAGTTGGAGGGCTGCGGGGCTACATATAGGTTGACATCCTTGCAAGGGGTGTGGAGATGCCTTTATAATAAAGTTGAAAGGCGGTGCTTGCTATGAGGTTCGTTTTTAAGATGATTATTTTTCCGTTTTGGCTGCTTACTGCTTTCCTTGCGCTGATGCTGAAATGGACGCTGAACCTGTCAGCGTTTGTGCTGGCGCTGCCCATGATGTATATTTTCGGCTGCGGTCTTTATACGCTGTACTGCCGGGAGTGGCTGCAGTTTTTGATTTTACTGGTGGCAGAGTTTGGCTGCTTTGTGTTGATTTTCATGGGCGCTTTGATCGCAGATGCAGCAGAGCGTTTTAGTGGCTGGGTTGCCGGATTGTGAAGCTTTTTGATCTTGATGCCGCCATTGTGCGGCATTTTCTTTTTGCCGGGAGGTGGTAGAACTGGCTGCAACACGTTTGATTGCGCTGCACAAAAACAAAGGCAAGTCGGTTGCGGCCTGCCTGAAAAGCCGCACGGACTATGCGCAGAATCCTGACAAAACGAACAAAGGAGAGTTGGTCAGCAGCTATGAGTGCAGCCCCTTGACCGCAGATGAAGAATTTATGCTCTCCAAACGCCAGTATGAACTGATGACTGGGCGCAGACAAAAAAATGACGTGATTGCCTATCAGATTCGACAGTCCTTCAAACCCGGAGAGATCACCGCAGAGGAGGCTAACAAGGTGGGCTACGAACTGGCAATGCGTTTCACCAAAGGCAAGTATGCGTTTATTGTCGCAACGCATACCGACCGAGAACACATTCACAATCACATTATTTACAACTCCACTGCGCTAGACAGCACCCGGAAATTCCGGGATTTTTTGTTGTCCGGGCTGGCTGTGCAGCGGTTGAGCGATTTGATTTGTCTAGAACATCAGCTGTCTGTCATTGAAATCAAGCCGTACCGGGAGCGGCAGAAGCGCACCCTTTATCCCCCCAGAGAAAGTAATCGTGATAAGCTGTGTGCCGTAATCGACAACATCCTGCTGAGCGAGAAGCCTACAAGTTTCGAAGGCTTTCTTCAAAAGCTGGAGCAACAGGGCTACGAAATCAAACGCGGAAAGTACACTTCGGTCAAAGGAACACGGCAGAAACGATTTATCCGTTTTCGGACACTAGGCGCAGGATACAGCGAAGATGAAATCAAGGCGGTCATTGCCGGAGAAGCCGAACACCGCCCATATCAGAAGCAGCCACCGAAAGAGCAGCCGTTCCACCTGTTGGTGGACATTCAGGCAAAGCTCTCCGAGGGCAAAAGCGAAGGCTATGCACGGTGGGCGAAACGCTACAATTTGAAAGAGATGTCCAAGACCCTGATTTTTTTGCAGGAAAATAAAATTGTCAGCATCGAAGAAATGCAGGAGCGTGTGGACGCTGCCACTTCCCGTTATCATGAACTGGGTGATTCCATTAAAGCCTCTGAAAATCGGCTGGCAGAAATTGCAGTGCTGAAAGCGCACATCATCAACTACGCCAAAACGCGACCGATTTATGATGCCTACCGAAAGACAGGATATAGCAAGCGATTTCTGGAGGCGCATCACACAGAGATCACGCTGCACAAGGCAGCGAAAGCAGCATTTGATGAATCCAATTTGAAAACGCTTCCCAAGGTCAAGGAGTTGGACGCGGAATATTCCAAACTGCTGACAGAAAAGAAAGCACTCTACCCGGACTACCGCAAAGCGAAAGAAGAAATGCAGGAACTTCTTCGTGCGCGGAGAAACGTAGAACTGTTCTTTGCAGAAGAAAAGGACGGCACTGAAAAAACGAAATCCCGATAAACGACGATAGCCTAGGATTCTTCCCTTATGGGAGAGTCCTAGGCTATCTTTTTTGTTATAAAAGTGTTTGGAACAAACGCGCAGCCTGCATCGGCACGATGCAGAACAAATGGGGTTTGGGCATAGCCCAACAAGCATTTTTGCAAAGCAAAATAGCATTTGTATAGACGAATGCCCTGCTTGCTATCGAAACCCTACCTTCTATTTCTCCCTCTACTAATACTACAATCTGGAAAGGGTAAAATGGCTGTATCCGCAAAGAAAAACAGAAAAAGGCCACGGCTGAACCTCCATTCATGGTGTGATCCATCATGGCTCTGGCTACACAAGGAATACAAATTGACTTTTCCGGGTTGGTGTTGTAAACTGTTATTAGCTTTAGCTAACCATAAGGAGGGCGCTCATACATGACAAATCAATACATGAATAATCTTTATCGTGATCTGCTCTCTAATTCACCGCAGACGATCACCATAGATATTCCGACAGACATGGGAACCGGTCAGATTTCGCAGATCGTCACGAAACAGGGAGCAGTTGTTTCAGACTGGAGAATGAATTACTTTTCGGATATGAACGTGCAGGGAGTGAGCAGTGAAGAATACATACAAATGCTGTTCTGCTTCAATGACGGTGTCTCCTGGAATATTGCAGACAACCGGCAAAGTGCCAGCATACAAAAGGGTGAATCCTGTATTTATCGCGGCCACGGGAAAATGGAATATCTGTGCTATTCTAAAAAGAGCGATTTCCTTTTCAAAAATGTGAAAATACCTCTATCCTATTTCTATAAGATTCTGAATGACTACTTTGAGGCTGGTGAGATCGAGGTCTATCAGAAAAAATTATTGGACGGCATATCAAAGGTGAATATCACGCCCTATATGGAACACATTTTTGCGGAGCTGCAAGACTTCACGCAATATCGCGGCGGGTTGGGATACCTGTTTCTGGAAAGCAAGGTCTTTGAGCTGCTATCGGTATATTTGAGCGAGGTCCTGGAGCTGAGTATTCTCGCGTCAACCTACGTTGCAATTTCCAGAAGTGACCGGGATTCCATCATAGAGGCAAAGCGAATTATTGACAGCCAGCTTGCCCTGGCTCCGAGCTGCGAGGAATTGGCGCGGCAGGTCAATATCAGCACTTCAAAATTGACGAAGGGCTTTTCCTCCCTGTTCGGAACATCGGTTCATGCGTATGTCATCGACCAGCGGTTAGAAAAGGCGGCAAGCCTGCTGTTAGAAAGTAATTTGAATGTCAGCCAGGTGGCTATACTGGTGGGATATTCAAAAGCGAGCAATTTCGCAGCGGCGTTCAAAAGGAAATACGGAGTGAATCCGAAAAACTATAAAGCAGAAGCTACGATTGGATAAATGCAAAAATACTGATTTTGGGTAGAATAAAATTGGTTTTGGGTTGGAATCGTGGGCGCAAATTGCTATTATATGTGGTGTGATTAGAGGAAGCTAACCACACCACATTTTCATTTTCTCAGAGATAAGGAGGATACTGGTATGAGTTCCCAGAAAAAAAGTTCCCGGCTTGAGGGAAAAGATTTAATTACTATCGGCATCTACACCGTCATCTATGTCGTGATTGTTATGCTGGTGGCGATGCTTGGCTTTATCCCCATTTTTATTCCGCTGATGGCGGTGCTGTGCCCTTTGATTGGCGGCATCCCCTATATGCTGTATGTTACAAAGGCTAAAAAATTCGGGATGACTGCAATCATGGGTTTCCTGATTGGCCTAATCATGGTGTTCTTCGGCAACGGCTATCTTACTATGGTAACTGGTCTCGTTGGCGGCCTGTTGGCCGACGTGATCCTGAAAAAGGCGGACTACAAAAGTGCAAAGAGCACAGTTCTTTCCTGCGGCGTGTTCAGCATCTGGGTGTTTGGCAACTTTGCTCCCATTTTCCTGAACCGTGAAAGCTATATGGTAATGTTGACTGAAGGATACGGCGCTGAATATGCAGCTACCCTTAATACATATATGCCTATGTGGATTGCGCCTATTCTGCTGGTTGCCTGCTTTGTGTTTGGCCTTGTCGGAGGTGTGATTGGGAAAGCCATTTGCAAAAAGCACTTCCAGCGTGCCGGTATTGCATAATGGCGCGGGAAATTCTGCTCAGCAAAAAAACAGAACAAGGGTTACGGCTCGATCCGCGTACAAAACTGTTGCTCATCTTCATCATAAGCATTTTTGTCATGGGTGGAACAGGCGGAGAAGCTATGGGGCTGATCCGCCTTGTTCTTTGTACGGTTCCGGCTATATTGCTGCTTACCTCGAAACAATGTGCAAAAGCTGTGGGCTATATTGCTGTGTTTTCTGCTTTTTATGCTGTTCAAATTTATGTTTTGCCGCACCTTACGGGAATATTGAATTTCCTCGTTCTGTTTACAACAGGATTCTTCTGCCGAATCCTTCCCAGTGTTGCGATTGCTGCCTATGCAGTGAAAACAACAACGGTCAGTGAATTGATTTCCGGCATGGAAAGAATCCATATGCCTAAAGAAGTGACGATCCCCTTAACGGTCATGTTCCGCTTCTTTCCAACTGTCTTTCAGGAGTCAGAAGCAATCAGTGACGCTATGAAAATGCGTGGGATTAAACTTGGAGGGAAAAAATCTTCAAAAATATTGGAGTATAAGCTGATCCCGATGATTACCTGCTCCGTGAAAATCGGTGAGGAACTTTCCGCTGCGGCAATTACCCGTGGCCTCGGCGCTCCTGTCAAACGCACAAACATTTGCCAGCTTAAATTCAATTTTGCCGATGTGGTGCTGATCTTGTTTTGTTGCTTTGTAGTGTTTTGGGCGATTGCTTCCCCGATAATTTCCGCAGGAGGGATTTTGCCATGATAGATTTTCAAAATGTTTCTTTTTCTTATGGTGAAGAATCCAGCGGCGGAGGGATTAGAAATGTCAATCTCACCATAAACACAGGGGAATTTGTTTTACTCACGGGAGAATCCGGCTGTGGGAAAACAACGATTACCCGTTTGGTAAACGGGCTGGTGCCTCATTATTACGAGGGCAATTTAGAGGGCGATGTCCTTCTGGACGGAAAAAGCGTATCAGATACGCCGCTTTATGACTTGGCTGCTATGGTGGGATCTGTATTCCAGAATCCCAAAAGTCAGTTTTTCAACGTGGATACGGATAGTGAATTAGCCTTTGCCTGTGAAAATTTAGGATATCCTCAGGAGGATATCCTGAAAAGGATTGACCGGACAGTTTCCGATTATCATATTGAAGATTTGATGGGGCGAAGCGTGTTTGCTCTGTCCGGGGGCGAAAAGCAAAAAATAGCCTGTGCTTCATCAAGTGTATTGCTGCCGGGAATTATGGTCCTGGACGAACCATCTTCTAATTTGGATATGGCTGCTATTGATGACCTGCGGCAGGTCCTGAGCCTCTGGAAAAAGCAGGGCAAAACAATTCTGATCGCAGAACACCGCCTTTACTACCTTCACGATCTTGCAGATCGTGTGCTGTATGTAAAAGATGGGGAGATTGAACGGGAATACACGTCTGCTGAATTTGACAGCTTATCGGATGGCATTCGAAAAGAAATGGGGCTGCGGCCGTTTTCTCTCTCGAAGTTGAAGCCTGCGAATCAGTATCAGGCGCATACAGCTAAACAGATGGAATTTCAAAATTTCTGCTTTGCGTATAAAAAGCGGGAACCGGAAAGCCTCCATATTCCGAGTGCAGAACTGCCTGTTGGAGAAACGATTGCCATTATCGGTCTGAATGGCGCTGGAAAATCTACTCTGGCCCGCTGTATTTGCGGACTGGAAAAGAAGTGTGGCCTTTTGCAGGTTGACGGGAAAACCCTTGATTGGAAAGCCCGGCTCAAACATTGCTACATGGTAATGCAGGATACCAGCCATCAGCTATTTACCGAAAGCGTGACGGATGAAGTGCTTCTGAGCATGGACAACAAGGATGAAACTGTTGTGGATAAAATTCTTAAACAGTTTGATCTGCTGGAATATAAAGACAGGCACCCGCTTTCTCTTTCCGGCGGGCAAAAACAGCGGGTAGCGATCGCGTCTGCCATTGTGAGTAACCGGGAGATCATTGTGTTTGACGAACCAACCAGCGGGCTTGATCTCAAACATATGCGGGAAGTTGCGCGGAGTTTGAAGTCACTCGCGGATCAGGGCAAAACGCTTCTTGTTATTACGCATGATCCGGAGTTGGTGATGGCGGGATGTTCGTATGTAGTCCATATGGAAAAAGGGCAAGTAAAAGAAAGCTATCCATTGGACGAATCCGGCAGTAAAAAGGTTTTGGATTTTTTCCGAATCCGCCAGTGAATTTTAGAAATTATGAATGTCAGGGCCGCCTTGACTGGACAGAAAGATAATGATAAGAGGCTGCTTTACTTTGGCGGCCTCTTTTTTTTGAAGCACAGACAGTACGGCTCAATATAAGGAGGGCTTATGTTCAAAAAAATCTTTGAGTACGCAGGGCCATATAAGAAAAATATGTATGTGGCCACGGTTGTCGTACTGGTCAGCGTTCTTATGGGCATCCTACCTTTTGTGCTGGCCTATCAGGTCATTTCGCCATTGGTTATGGGCGATTCTGTTGAAACAGAATTTGTTTTATTGCGTGTTATAGGGGTTTTGATCTGTCTTGTTTTGCAGGCGTTTTTTTATGGATGGGGATTATCAATTTCTCATAAAGCAGCATATAACACATTGTTCCGGCTGCGGGTATCTCTGCAAAAGAAGTTTGAGAAACTTCCCCTTGGCATTGTGGAGGAAAAAGGGACAGGGACAATCAAAAAGCTGTTTGTCGATGATGTGGACAGCTTGGAATTGCTCCTTGCTCATTCAGTCCCGGAGGGTATCGCAAATTTACTGATCCCGCTGGTGATTTATGTTGCTATGTTTTGTGCGGACTGGAAACTGGCTCTTATGTCTTTGGCCTCTATCCCGATTAGCCTGCTCTCCATGGTCATTATGTACTCTGTTGGAATGAAGCGCATGGGTCAGATCGGAA
>ERZ810506.208-NODE-208-length-22316-cov-7.19456_pt1 | contig 22316 bp, 18 predicted proteins | sample MGYA00520267_ERZ810506 | MGnify/ENA primary metagenome ERZ810506 (study PRJEB31588, sample SAMN03398949) | human gut metagenome | study: EMG produced TPA metagenomics assembly of the PRJNA231909 data set (A prospective, longitudinal analysis of the... | reverse complement strand
GACGCTCTTCCGATCTACCCTCGGCATGGCTCTGGCCACCATTGCCAGCACCACCGACCCCGAGATGTTCCTCGTCGGCGGCGGCGTGGCCCGCGCAGGTGACGTCCTCTTCGACCCGCTGGTGGAGCACTTCAAGACCTACGCCTTCAAGTCCTGCCGCGAGACGCCCATCAAGGCTGCAAGCCTCGGCAACGACGCCGGTATTTACGGCGCCGTGCGGCTCATTGTCGGAGAATAAGAGAGAGTATAACAAAAGAGGCACTGCCGCTGGCAGTGCCTCTTTTGTTATATTTGTTCTTTTTACAACGTATCTTCCCCGGGCAGCTGATTCCACAGGCGGTAGTAGACGCCCTTTTTCGCCAGCAGCTCGTCGTGAGTGCCAGACTCCTCGACACCCTCTGCGCCCAGCACAAGGATACGGTCGTAGTCCTTGATGGTGGTCAGTCGGTGGGCAATGGTCAGGGTCGTGCGGCCATGGGCCAGCTTTTCGAGGCTCTGGCCCACAAGGATCTCGCTCTCGTTGTCGAGGGCGCTGGTGGCTTCGTCCAGAATGAGGATGGGCGGGTTCTTCAGGAAGACCCGCGCGATCGCAATGCGCTGCTTCTGACCGCCCGAGAGCTTGACGCCCCGCTCACCCACATAGGTATCAAAACCGTCCTTCAAGGCGCTGATAAAGCGCTCTGCGCCCGCCAGACGGGCCGCTTCGATAATTTCCTCCCGGGTCGCGCCGGGCTTACCGTAGGCGATGTTATCCGCCACCGAACCGCTGAACAGGTAGACGTCCTGCTGGACGATGCCGATGTCCTCCCGCAGGCTCTTGAGGGTGACGTGCTGGATGTCCTGCCCGTCGATGAGGATGCGGCCTCCCGTCACCTCGTAGAAGCGGGGGATGAGGTTGCAGAGCGTCGTCTTGCCGCCGCCGGACGGGCCGACCAGCGCCAGACGCTCACCGGCCTTGATGTCAAGGCTGACATGGTGGAGCACCTTGTTGTGGTCGTCGGGGTACTCGAAGCTGACGTCCTCGAAGCGGATGGCACCCGGGCCGGGCTGCAGGGGCTTTGCGTCCTCGGCATCCTTGATGGTCACGGGGGTGTCCATGATCTCCGCAAAGCGCTCGATGCCGGTCATGCCGCGCTGGAACTGCTCGGCGAACTCGACGATGCGGCGGATGGTGGCGATGAGGGTGGTGACGTAGAGCATATAAGCCACCAGGTCACCGGCGGTTATCTTGCCGTACACCAGCGACAGACCGCCCGCAAGGATGACCACCAGATACATCAGGCCGTCGAAGAGGCGGGTGGAGGTGTTGAACGCAGCCATGGCGTAGTAGCCCAGCGTCTTGATGTGCTCGAAATCCTTGTTGCCCTTAGCGAATTTCTCGCGCTCTTCGTCCTCGGCGGCGAAGGCCTTCACCACACCCTGACCCAGCAGGCTGTCCTCGATGGTGGCATTCAGCTCACCGATCTGGACGCGCTGCTGGCGGAACCGGGCGCGCAGGCGCTGGTTCAGCTTGACGGACACGACGCCCATCAGCGGCACGCAGGCGAACACCGCCAGCGTCAGCGGCACACTGGCCTGACACAGGATGAGGAAGGACGCCAGGATCTTGATGCCTGCGATGAAAAATTCCTCGGGGCAGTGGTGGGCGAACTCGGTCACGTCGAACAGGTCATTGGTGATGCGGCCCATGATGGTGCCGACCTTGGTGTTGTTGTAGTAGGTGTGGTCGAGCTTGAGCAGATGGTCGAAGGCGTCCCGGCGCATGTCCGTCTCGATGTGGACGCCCATGATGTGGCCGATGCCCGACATGAAATACTGCGCAGCACCGTCGATGATGCGGAGCACGAAGTACACTGCCGCCAGCTTGAGCACGATGCCCGCCGTGAGGGTGATGCCCACGCCCATGGCGGAGTTGGTGATGGTGCTCATGATCTTGGGCAGGATGATGTCGCACAGGGTGGTCATCGCCGCACAGAACAGGTCGATGAACAGGGTCTTTTTGTATTTTGCCAGATAGGGCAGAAAGCGCCGGATGAGGGCGCCGCTGCTGGTGTGCCGCACTGCGGGGTCGTTGACTTTTTGCATGGTTCCTCCATTTTTCAAGCTGGCTTGCCCTCTCAGGCCGTTTATTTCTTACTATAATCTCTCTCGCCGTAAATGGCCGTACCAATGCGCACGAGGGTCGCACCTTCGCGGATGGCGTTCTCAAAGTCGCCGCTCATGCCCATGGAGAGGGTCTCCATCTTCACGTTCTGGTACCCCCGCTCCCCGGCCTGCACAAACAGCTTGTACACCTGAGCCAGATACCGGCGGTTCTGGGCGTCGTCGTCGTTGACGGGCGGAATGGCCATCAGACCCTTGACCCGGATGTGCTCTTCTGCGGCGGCAGCGTCCAGCAGGGGCCAGAGCTGTTCCGGCGAGACGCCCGACTTCGACTCCTCGCCGCCGATGTTCACTTCCAGCAGGACGTCCTGCACGATGCCGGCCTTGGCGGCTTCCTTTTCGATGGCGGCCAGCAGATGCTCGCTGTCCACGCTCTGGATGAGGCTTGCGCGGCCCAGCACCTTCTTGATCTTGTTGGTCTGCAAATGGCCGATGAAGTGACTGGGCTTGCCGCAGTAAGCACCGGCGTCGTAGTTGGCGCAAAGCTCCTGCACATGGTTCTCGCCGAACACATCGATGGCAAGGGCCGCGCTGGCGGCGACGGTGTCCGCGGTGCGGGTCTTGCAGGCGGCGCAGAGCTGCACTTCGGCGGGGTCGCGGCCTGCTTCCCGGGCCGCTGCGGCCATCTTTTCGCGGATGGCCTCCACAGCCTCCCGCATCTCTTCCAGATTCTTTTCCGCCATAAGGCTCAGTCCTCCTCGGTATATTTTGCGCGCTCGCCGCCGATGAGCTTCGGGCGGGTGCGGGCGCAGAGAATGTTGGCTTCGCCGATCTTCGAAAGGCTCAGCCGCACCGGCACAGCCACCCGGCGCAGATGCATTCCGATGAGGGTGCCTCCGATGTCGATGCCTGCGTGGGCGCGGATCTCCTCCACCGCGATGGGGTCTTTGAACTGCTTCCAGCAGGTAGTGGCCCAGCTGCCGCCCGCATGGGGACGCGGCACGACGCAGACTTCCTCCCAGCCGTATTTCTCAGCGGCTTCCCGCTCAATAATGATGGCCCGGTTGAGGTGCTCACAGCACTGTGCGGCCAGCCAGATACCGTTTTCGGCCAGCACCGGTGCGACGCCGGCGTAGACAGCCTGTGCAGCCTCAAGGCTCGAGTCCTTGCCGATGTGGCCGCCGACGATCTCGCTGGACGAGCAGCCCACCACAAAGACGTCACCCTTTTTCAGCTTTGCCTGGGCCAGCAGCTCCGTCACAGCCTGCCGCGCTTCGGTCTCGATTTGCTTTTTGAACTCTTCCGTCATAAAAAACACCTCGTTTTATACTCTTGCAGACAGCAGGCTGGCAGAGCCTGCCGCGCCGAAATACACTTTGCTTCCCGCCGGGCACACCGCCGTGCAGCCGTCCAGCTCTCTGCCCGAGAATGTCTGCTTCCAGCTTCCGTCGGCGGTGTCCACAGCCTCGGCGCAGGGGGCGTCCGCAGGCAGCTTGAACAGCTTCTTCTGGATGTTCTCACCAGCCCGCAGGGCGATGCCCCGCAGAAGGGTGCTGTCCGCGTGCTTTTCCAGCCAGCCGCTGCGGGTCCAGCGGTAGCTGATATAGAGGATGCCGTCCTCGTCCAGCGCCAATGCGCCGGGGTATCCCGGCAGGCCGGACACAAAGCTCCCGCAGTTTTTGCCGCCGGCGGTCAGCTCCCGGGCGTCGGCGTCCACACTCCAGATACAGCGATTCCCGAGGTCGGAGACGTACAGCGTTCGGCCATCCTCCGAGAGGGCCAGACCAGCCGCACCGGCCACGCCGCCCAGCACCTGTTCCACCGTCCGGGCCGACGGGTCATACACATAGACGCAGCCCATGCCGGTGTGGGCGATGAGCTCGGTGCGGAGAGCGCTTTCCAGCCCGTTTTTCGCAGCGGCTTCGGTGGACACGGCGAAATAGACCTTCCCGTCCGGGCCGGTCTCCACCGCCGACAGCACACCCAGCGGTGCGCCGTCGATTTGAGTCACCACCTGTTCCACTGAGGTCCCCCAGCTGTCATTCCGGGCGCGGCAGAGCGCCCCGCCGGAGGGCGTCACCACCGTCAGCCACAAGTCGCCGTCGGCGTCGAAGGCAAAGCTGGTCAGCTCGCCCTCCACCGACAGGATGACCGCGGTGTGTCCGCCGTCGGTGCGGACAAGGTCGCTCTGACGCTTTTTCATGGCTGCACCGTTGTAGGCAGCAGCGTAGACAAGGCCGTCCTGGGTGCGGACGCAGTCCACGCCCAGATAGCCGCCCAGCTTCCAGCCGTCCTTGCTGTCGGCGGAGAGGGCCGTCTGAGCAGCACCGGTGTCCTGCCGCACATCCGGGGCGGTGTAGGCTTTCGGCGGCGTGTCGATGGGCCTCAGCAGCAGGCCGTACGCCAGCGCCGCCAGCATCAGCAGGGCAAAGATGTTGCTGGCCACCCGGAAGCGGGTCATCAGGGCTTCCCGCTCGATGGCGGCCTGTGCTTCCAGCTGGGCTTTCCGGCGGGCAGCGGCGGCAGACGTGCGCTGGGCGCGGCGGAGCCACCGGTCCACAAAAAGGGCCACGTTCGGCCCCACCGTGATGGATGCAATGAAGAGGAGCAATACCAGCTCTACGAATCCAATGCGCATGAACAATTTTTCCTTTGTATTTGTCAGATTTCGGGGAAGTCTTTTATCATTGTAGTATAGCACACTTCGGCTTTTCTGCGCAAGATGAGGCCGAGCTTGACAGCCCCCGAAGCGGCCCTTTATAATCAGGGCAGACACGAAACGCACCCACTGGGATGTTTTCCCAAAAAATCTACTCAAACTTCACAAAAATTCCTAATTGATAGGGTATGATAGACTTAAACGCAGTATACAGTTCCGCCGGATTGACTCTGAGCAGCCTCCGGCGCTTGGGAGATAGAAGCTTTTAGGAGGAATGCCTTATGGCAAAAATTCTTATCGTTGACGACGAGCCCCGCATCCGGGAGCTCATCCGGGAGAATTTACAGTATTCGGGCTACACCTGCGAGGAGGCAGGGGACGGCTCCGCCGCCCTGTCGCTGCTCACCGGCGGCGGCTACGATTTGGTCATCCTCGATTTGATGATGCCCTTCATGGACGGCATGACCTGCCTGCGGGAGATGCGCACCCGCCGCATCAACACCCCCGTCATCATCCTGACGGCCCGCGGTGAGGAGTACGACAAGCTTGCCGGCCTCGAGGGCGGCGCTGACGACTATGTGGTCAAACCCTTCTCTCCCCGGGAGCTGGTGGCCCGTGTCAAGGCTGTGCTCAACCGCACCATGCCCCGCACCGAGGCTTCTGACAGCACCATGACCTTCGGGGAGCTGTCCATCGACACGGCCAGCCACACCGTCAAGGTGTCGGGCGAGGAAGTGAGCCTCACTCCCAAGGAGTTCGACCTGCTGGTCTTCCTGGCCTCCAACAAGGGAATCGCCCTCAGCCGCGAGAAGATCCTGCAGAAGGTGTGGAACTATGACTACTTCGGCGAGGACCGCACCGTAGACACCCACGTCAAGATGCTGCGCGGCCATCTGGGCAAGTGCCGCGGCTACATCGCCACTGTCTGGGGCATCGGCTACAAGTTCGACCCCGACGCGGCGCGTTAAGCGGAGGCTCTGCTCTTCATGCGGCAAACGAGCAAAACACGGCGCACCATCGGCATCCGGGGCCAGCTCATGGGCTTTCTGTGCTTCATCTGCCTCTTGCTGGTGGGGCTGTTCTGGTTTCTGAGCACCCAGCTGCTGGAACCCCTCTACACCACCCATATCCAGAAGCAGCTCACCGAGCAGGCCGAGGCCATCGTGGCCCGGATGGACGAGGCCATCGGGAAGGGCGAGACCCTCTCCTACTGGGCCTTCGGCAGCCGGCTGTACGTCAACAACACCTTCTTCAACGCGCTGCGGGACGACATCTTCGAGCTAGGCGAGATGAGCAGCTTCTGCATCGACATCTCCGACACCACCCTGCGGCAGATCTTCAAGGTGGATAACCTGTCCTACTGCAACCTTCACCGCACCCGCCCCACCGACACTGCCGATGAACAGACCGCCTACACCACGGCCCGCGCCATGCGGCAGCTCTGCCGGGAGAGCGGCGGCACAGTGGTGCGGAAGATCAACCCGCCCACGCCCTCCGGCTCCGTCCAGCTGATGGTGGGCCGGATGACCTCCGACGGAAATTACACTGTGCTGGTGACTACCAGCCTGATGCATGTGGCCGAGGCCGGCAAGGTGCTCAGCACCGTCCTGCCGCTGGCTGCGGCCCTCATTTTCGCGTTCTCGATGTCGGCGGCATGGCTGTTCAGCGAGTGGTTCACAAAGCCTCTGCGGGCTCTCTCCGGGGCTGCGCGGCAGGTGGCGCAGGGCAACTACGCCGTCCATGTGGACTCGGTGCGGAACGACGAGCTGGGCGACCTGGCCCAGGAGTTCAACCACATGGCAAAAGAGGTCCAGCACGCCTCCCAGATGCAGCGCGACCTGCTGGCCAACGTCTCCCACGACCTGCGCACTCCGCTCACCCTCATCAAGGGCTATGCCGAGACGGTGCGCGATTTGACCGGCGACGACAAGAAGCACCGCGACGAGCAGATGAACATCATCGTGGACGAGACCGACCGCCTGACGGCCCTTGTTTCCAGCGTCATGGAGCTGAGCAAGGTCACGAGCGGCGCACTCAAGTGCGAGAAGGTCCACTTCGACATGGGCCAGCTCTGCGACGAGGTGAGCGAGCGTTACGACGCCGTCTGCGCCCAGAACGGCTGGCAGCTCAAGCTGGAGATCCCCGACGAAGAACTGCCCGTCTGTGCCGACCCCGACATGATGCAGCGCGCTCTGCATAACCTTTTGGGCAACGCCATGCACCACATCGGCGAAGACGGCATCTTCGTGCTGCGGGCGCTCCGCTGCCCCGAGGGCGTCCGGGTGGAGGTGGAAGACCACGGCCCCGGCATCTCCGCCGAGGACCTGCCCTATATCTTCGACCGCTATTACCGCTCCCGCTCCGACGCAGGCAAGCAGGGGACCGGCCTCGGCCTCTCCATCACCAAAGCCATCTTCCAGCAGCACGGTTTCCGCTTCGGCGTCCACAGCACTGTGGGCAAAGGCACTGTGTTCTGGTTCATCATGACCGATACCGAAGATGCAGCTGCACAATAAAGCTGCCGACATTTTGTCTTTTCTTCCAAAATCGTATTTCTCTCTTGATGTTTTTTTCTTCGACGCCTATAATCGAGTTGGATTCAATTTATTGCATCATGTAATACAGGAGGAAAGAATATGAAGCCCTGTCTGCATTTTCTGAAAAGATTCGCCGTTCTGGCAGCTGCCTCACTGATTCTGAGCGCGGTCACTTTAAGTGCCAGTGCCGCAGCAGCTCCCGTAAAGTATGAAGAAAAGCGTTCCACTGTTACCACTGTCGATGGCGCACAGAAAAAGGAAGATCTGGCTGTGACCGTCGAATATCAGGTCGGCTCCACCTCTATCCGGGCTTATACTGTAGAAAAGGATGAGGTCATCGGTGTATCAAAGGACATGTGGTCTCTTTATGGTGCCTTTACTTCTGATTGGATTACCGATGGCACCTATACCCTCTCTCAGCCGCTGAACAGTGTGGAACAGATCACTGTAAGCGTTCCTTACGGCGACACAGCCCGCACGAACGAGAGTTATTTTGTATTCCATGTTCCCGAAGGCACCGTCGTCACTACTCCTTCCTGGAGTTATAACATGGACCTTTATAAGGGCAAGACCATTGCAGATGTAAAAGCCGTAGTGGAAGCCGGTCAGGACCCCAATACCCTCATTGACATTGAGGACGATTACGACCCCTTCGGGCCCGATCTTGAATATACCGACACTTCTGCGATCTATCACCTCCGTAAAGGTTACCTCTACCGCGTAAGCGTCAGCTCCGCCGAAGAGTCTTTCCCTGTTCCCGAGAATTTCTATTTCTGTGTAGATTAAACAACGACCAAAAACAGGAGCGGAAAGCCGCAGGCTTTCCGCTCCTGTTTTTTTCATGCCGCATTTTCTCTCTGGCAGTACACCACTACCCTCGCTTTTCCGCCGGGGGTGCAGGTGTAGAGCACGAGAGGACAGCCGCCCTCCCGCAGGGCTTCAGGTTCTTCGGGCGAGACCTGTGCAGTCCGCTCCACCGTGTACACTGCCTCAGCGCCGTCCTGTGAAGTGAAACGCACCTCGTCGCCCTCGGAAAGGCTGCTCAGCCGCCCGAAGTGCGATTTGTAATTGTGAGCCGCGATGACAAGGTCTCCGCCCGCCGTACTGCCGCATTGACGGCAGGGCGAGACCTTGAGGTTTGCTTTGCTCCACTCGGTCTGCACCGGCAGCTCCAAGCCCAAAGCCGGGATGGTCAGCACCCCCAGATACTCCCGCTCGATGCTTGACGCCGGGGTTTCCGAAGCCGGCTCCGGCCCGGACTCTGTATCTTCCGTGGGCAGGTTTTCCGCGCTGTCTGCGGGCCGTTCTGCCTCCGACGCTGCCGCGATGCTCTGGCTCTGGCGCAGCTGGCTCACCGCCGAAGCGGCCTGAGCGCCTGCCCTCACATCCTCGAGCCGGTCGTAGACGTAGAGACAGACCGCTGCCAGCACCAAGGCACTTCCCAGCATCAGGCAGAGCCGCTCCGGCACCAGCCTACGCATCGTGTCTGCGCTTTCGGCTCAGCCAGAGGCCCACCGCCACGAGGGCGATGCCCCCGCCTGCCAGCACCGGCACGGGCCAGAGCAGCTGGCCGGTCTGGATGAGGGTCCCCACCGGTTCCGGCTCCGCAGCCGGGATGACTTCATCCGGCATCTCTGCCGAGGGTGTCGGCGGGCGGATGACCGTGATCTCCCCCGGCTGCTCCACCGGCTTCGGGGTCGGCTTATCCGGCACATAGGGCGGCGTCACCGGCGGGGGAAGGGGGTCGGTGCTGCGGTAGCTGTTCTTGAAGAGCAGTTCCGTCTTTGCCCCGTCGTCCCCGTCACGCCGGACGGACACGTGTCCTTTCAGCTCACCGTCGGTGTCCCACGCCACCATGACTTTCAGGGAAAAGACGGTGTCGTCGTAGTCGGCCCGTTTCCGTCCGCCCGCGTCCTGAGTGACCGTATACTCGTATATGCCGGGCGCGGTGTAGACGATGGTATCAAAAGTTTTCGTCAGGGTCTTGTCGTCGGCGGCGCGGCAGTCCCGGGCCGGAAAATCCAGCTCAGCCTCGTCGTCACAGCCTTCCGGCATCGGCGCACCGTCCAACGCGGTCAGCCGCACCGTCAGCGTCTCGTCAGCTGCCTCTCCGGTGCAGCGGACGGACGCCTCCAGTTCCAGCTCCGCCCGCTGGTCTGTGGCCAGAGCGGGCAGGGCAGCGCTTACCGCAAGCGCTGCTGCCAGCAGGGCCGCTGCCATTTTCGGGAGCCTTCTCATGATAAGCTCTCCTCCTTTCCGTTTTGCAGGTCTGACATTGGTTCCATCCGGGCCAGCACCACCGTCCGCGCGTCGGTGTACTCACCCGAGCAGGTAGCCATCGCCAGGAACTGCGCTCCTTCCGGCTCCTTTTCCAGCGCACGGAGGGCCTGTGCATCCATCTGAAGGGCATTCTCCTCCACAAAGGGGAGCAGCCCGCCTGCGTCCGAGCGCCACTTGCCCGGGGCAAAGATGGCCTGTTCCGACGCAGGCACCACAAGGCAGGCCAGCACTTCCAGCCGATAGCTCCCGCCGGGCAGCGTCAGGGTGCCGGTGGTGTTCTGGCGGAAGAACGCTCCGTCCTTGTATTTGTCGAGGTCGCCGAACATCCGCCCGTTCTCCATATGGTGGCCGTAGAGCAGGGAATACCGCCCGCTGAAGTCCGCGTCGCAGTCAACATCCAGAAAGATGCTGCCCGCCAGCGCAAAGCTGCCGTAGACGTCGGTGTTCAGATAGGTGAAATTGCTCTCGCCCTGCACCACCGGGTAGTCGATGGCCGTGCCGTCCAGCGTCAGCCACCCGCAGACATCGGGGTTGATGTCCCGCAGCTGGCCGAAGGAGAGGCTGTTGTTCTCCTGCGGCTGGGGCTTGAAGGCCAACAGCCCGGCCTGCACATTGTCGGCAGCGGCGTACACCCGGCTGTTGTCCCACAGCGCATAGCCCGACCAGACCACCGCCAGCAGCACCAGCAGGGCCGTCACCCCGTCCAGCAGGCCGTTCGCCGCCCGCAGGGCCATCTTCTGCCACCGGATGTTCCTCACCTCCCTTGCCTTATTTTCTCCGCGCTTACTTCTGATGGCGGCGGCGCAGGGTCAGCAGCAGCCCGACGCCCGCAGCACCCGTCAGGGTGAAGAGATAGGGTGCGCTGTCCAGCACCACACCGGCATCCACGGTGCCGCCCTTGGTGTTGGTGAAGGTCGCCTGCTCGACCGCCTCATCCACTTCGCCCTCGGTTCCGGTCTCCGTCGTCACATAGTCTGCGACCGGCGTCTCAGACACCTTGTACTCGACGCCGTAGGGCAGGTTTTCGATGTGGATGGTATCGTCGTCTTTCAGATGGAAAGTCGCTTCCGTCGTCTCGCCGGGCTTGATCTCGATCGAGGTGGGGTTCGCGTCATAGCTGCCGCCGGTGATGGCGTAGCTGTCCTGATAGGTCTTGCCCTCCTCGCCGGTCAGCTGCACCGTGAACTCGAAGTATTTCTCCTTATTGCCCATGATGCCCTCGACGTCCTTGTGGACTTCCAGCTCACCGGCAGAGTAGAAGTTGTCGAAGTCGTCCTTCTTGCCCTCGCCGGTGGACTCCGGGTCCTCGGTGTGGACAGCGGCAATGCGGAGCTTGCCGTCCTGCTCGATGACCGTCACCCGCAGCAGGATGGCGTCGCCGTAGTAGGTCACGCCTGCGCTGTTGCCCGCCGCCTCATGGATGATGTAGGTGTAGACGCCCACGCTGTCGTACTTGGGCAGCTGAATTTCGATCTGCTTGGTCTTGTTCGCGCTGCCGGCTTCGCCTCTCAGGTAGCTCACCGTGCCGATGGTGGGCATCGGCATATTCTCCGGGGTGATGTCGTCCGACGCATCGGTGACATTGTCCGCCTCGATGTCGAAGCTGAACGTCTCCGCCGGGGAGAAGGTCCCCTCGTTGGCCAGCTCGTAGTTTTTCTTGATGACCACGCTGTCCATGTCCGCATACGTCTCGCCGCTGGCCGCAAAGGCGGGCATGACGCTGACGCCCATGGCCAGAGAGATGGAAAGCACAGCTGCGAGAAGCTTTTCTGCCTTGTTCTGTTTCATCCTGGAGTTCCTCCCTATCTTGTCTTGTATGGTTTTTGGCGGCTCAGAGCCCCCGCCGCCGGATGAGGGTGATGACTTTTGCCTTGACCGCACTGCACTGCACCGAGCCGAAGTCACGGCTGTCCTCGGCCTGTGTGCGGCAGTCGCCCAGAATGAAGACGCTGTCCTCCGGCACAGCGTAGGGGTAGCTGAGCAGAGATTTGGGGTAGGTGGGGTAGAGGATGCCGCCGCCCTGTACCGAGCCGTTGACCTCCACAACGCCGCTCTCGCTCAGGGTCACGATGTCCCCGCCCCGGGCCAGCACGCGGCCCACCCGCAGCGTTCCCGAGCGCTCATATACCACGACATCATTCTTGGCATAGTCTTTTTCCAGCCGGATGCCCAGCACGAGGTCGCCGTCCTTCACGGCGGGAAACATCTCATTGCCGGACGCCTGCGTCACCAGATACACCTGCGTCAGAAGCACCCAGAGCACGGCGGCGAACACCGCAAGCCGCACCGCCAGACTGCGCACTTCCCGCAGCAGGGAGCTTTTTTCCGGCTTCGCCGGTCCAGACAGGTTCGCTTCCGGCGTCCCGGGCGGGGCCTCCGGGGCAAGCGCCTCGTTTGGTTCCTTCACTTATCTTCCTCCTTCTTTCTGTTTTTGCAGCCCAGAACGGCCGCACCGGCACACAGCATCAGCGGCAGCCCGAAGAAGTCTGTCTCCACGCCGGTGTCCGGGTCTATATCGGCCAGAACGTAGTAGGCATAGAAATTGACGACGCCGTTTTCCAGCTCTTCGTCGGTGGGCTCATAGCCCTCTTCCCACTCGTTCTGCGATACCTTTTCCTCCGGGTCCGGCTCATCCGTCACCGAACCGGGGAGCTCTTTGTACCAGCCGTCGAAGACGTAGCGCGCACCGCCGATGTCGAGCTCTTTTTCGATGTCCGCCGTCGTCTCTTCCACCCGCTCGCCGCTCTGGTACTCGCGGCTTTCCCGGATGCTGTAGTCGTCCTCGCCCGGGGCGCGGACGTTGAACCGGGCCGTGAAGTTTTTCCTGCTCTTGACGCTGATGATGCAGTCGATGTGCTTATCCGGTTTTGTCCCGTTGTTGCGCGAGATCTTGTACGGCGTCACCACGATGCTCTCCAAATCGTCCTGCGTCAGCCCCGTGATGCCGGTCTGCTTCTCGATGGTGTCCTTATACTCGTCCCATATCTCATCGACGACCTGGCCCCAGTAATCATCGCCCGGTTTCAGCGACCATGCGTCGCCAGTCGCGCCGTCCGGCCACGATACAACATAGTCTGACACATTTGTCAGGATGTTCTTGCCGTTATCTTCCCATGCCGCGCCGTAGGTCTTCACCTTGCCGACCCACTTGCACTCGCTGTTGTCCGGCGCCCACTGGCTGGGGTCATTGCTGCCGGGCAGGCTGGTGGGGGTCTTGAGCAGGAAGACCGCCGCCGATTCCTCCTGAGTCTGATCCCCCCAGCCCGGTGCATCCTCATCAAGTTCGTCCGCAGGCAGGGCGTTTTTGTCCCCGTCTACGCTGTCGTCAGCCAAGTCGGCATCCTCCTCAGGGGATCTGCCTTTTTCGGGCTGCTCCGCCTCATCCAGAGGCGTTTCCTCCTCGGCAACGGGCCGCTCTTCCCACAGCTCCGGCAGAACGGCGATGTCTTCTTCCTCGTCTAAAACAGATTCCTCCTGCTGGGCCTCATCGTCGATGAAACAGGCGTAGAGGCTGCACTCGCTGTCCGCTTCCGGCCAGAGCGGTCCTTCATCCGGCATGAAGCGGACCGCCGTCCCTTCGTCGTCCCGGCTGTACCAGAAGCGGAAGCTCTTTCCCTCCACCTCCGGCTCTTCGGGCATCAGAAGCTCTTCGCCGCTGCCCACGGTCTGTTCCGCGTAGGGCAGGCCGCCGTCGGCCTCGTCCGACTCGCTGAGCCAGAAGAGATAGGTCCTCTCAAAATGCTCGTCCGCTTTGACGGCTCCGCTGTCCGGCGTCGGCGTCTCGTCGGGCAGCCCGATGTCATCCAGCCCGTCCACCACGACGGGGATGCCGCCTTCCGCGGGCAGAAGCACCGGCTCGTCTGTCCGGATGTCCTCTTCTTCGTCCCAGGCAGGCTCGTCCTCTATTTCCTCGTCCCATGTCTGGTCCGGCACGCTGTCCGTCCGCTCCGGCCCTTCGGCAAATGCGGGCAGCAGACAGCCGCACAGCAGTACCAGCACGATGCACAGTGCTGCGGCGCGCAGTGTCAGCCGCCTCCGTTCCAGTCGATTCCGCATACAACAGCCCTCCTTCATTCTCGCTCCCGGCGGGGATGCCGCCCTTTGCGTTATCAGGATACCGTTTACCGGACACGAAGGATGTCATTGCGTGCCAGTGCAAAAAATTTTACGCATGAAAAAACCGCCGCCGGGGTCTTTCGACTCCGGCAGCGGTCTGCTGTCTCCGAATTTTCGGTTTTCAGGTGCGGGTAGTGGCTTCCATGCAGTGCTCGGAGGGGGCGTAATATTCCATCAGCGCAATGTAATTCTCGCAGTGGTGGCAGAACGCCGCCCGGATGGCGTCGTCGGGCGCGCTCTTCATTGCCACGAACATCAGGATGTACTTTGCAATGAGGCTCACAGCCTCGCTCTCGAGGCCATAGCAAAGGCCCACCGCCAGGATCGGCACGACGATCTGCTGCGCACGGATGGGGATATTCTCCGCATCGACCCGCTTGAGCACGGCACGGCTCATGGTGGATGCCGCCCAGACGGCGCGGGAGATCTTCCAGTAATCCATATTCTTCAGATGGGTGAGGGTGCGCAGCCGCTGGATGACCTCGCCGTCGTCCAGAACTTTGTTCTGCGTGACCTCCTTCTCCGAGCGGATGAAGGCGCACTGTATCATGTCCATCAGGGCGGCTTCGTACTTCTCATGGTAGTTCTCGCGGGAGATGAAGTACTCCTCCATGCGGAGCATGACTTCGTCCGTCTCTTTGTCGGTGGCCAGCCAGCTGAAGTCCAGCGGCGTCGGGCCGAAATCATTCTTGCCCATCTCGTTCAGGTCTTCCAGCTCTTCCTCGTTCCGGGTGGAGGGAAGGAAGCGGTCGTTGCCGTTCCGGTGGAAGCCCCACTCCTCGGGCAGAAGATGCGGCACGATGTCGCCGCTGGAGATGATGTTGAAGATGTTGCTCTCGCCCCAGCTCTCTTTCAGGCTGCCGTCAGCGTTGTGGTTGTTGTCGTAGTCCTGCTGCAAGTCGGGGTAGTCCTGCGGGCCGAGGGCCACCGGTGTCGCAAAGGTGTAGACGAAGACATTCTCCCGTTCCAGTCCGGACAGCTCTCTGTTGACCCGGGCAGCCAGAAGGTTCGCCACCGCCGCACCGCGGCTGTAGCCGCCCATCCAGAGCTTGACGACGCCCAGCTCTCCCTTTTGCTGAGCTGCCGCCAGATAGTTCTTCAAATCGGCAAACACCTCATGCACCGGGATGATGAAGCCGCTGTGGGCGTGGCCCGCGCCGGTGTGCAGATTGCTCACCCACTCGCCGCCGTAGCCGCCGCCGCGCAGGATGAGCGCCACGATGGTGGTGCGCTTGCTGTTCAGGGTGATGGTCTTGCGGGCCGTGGACCAGCCCACGAAGTCGCCCGCCTTGCCCACATCGACATCATAATAGCGGTATTTCACGTCGCCGAAGCCCAGCTTGGTATAGGCTGCATCGAGGCTGTCCTCGCGGCCCACATCCCCGTTGACCCAGTATTTCGCATCGCTGGCCCATGTATTGAAAGCAGCCGTCACCATGCCCAGCGTCGCCAGCGCCAGCTGGTGGTCGTACTGGATGGAGCTGTGCGCAAAAAAACTGTCGCTGTAGTAATATTCGTGCTCGATGTCCATCTGGCTCAGCTCGCTGCGGAAGGACATTGTATAATTGCCCGCCGGGACTGCCCGGCCCACCGTCTGGCTTTTTGCCGCTGCCTCAGCCCGGGGCAGTGCCAGCCCGGGCGCAAGAGCTGCACTGCAAACCAGCGCTTTACAGAAATCACGTCGTTTCATGGTCTTTCCCCCTTGCTGCTTTCATAAACCTCTGACATTTCTATCGTATAGGTGATTTGCTATAGTATACCGTATTTTTCCAGCGGATTCAATCATCAACTCTGCCGATCGGGGATGTAAAAACCGGGCCGCAGCGATGCGGCCCGGTCATTTTCGTATTCTCAGAGAAGCTGCGGGTCCATCTGGCGGCAGAAGTCCACGATGTGGTGGAACATCTGCTCGACCGCCGGAGCCATCGCCGTGGGGCGCTGGACAGCCAGACCCACCACCCGGTACTCTTCCGGCTCGATGGGGTAGATCTTGACCGCCGCCGTGCAGCTGCGCAGCAGCATCCGGGGCATGATGGAGATGCCGAGGCCCGCCTCCACCATGGCGATGTTGGACTGGTCGTCGATGACGTGGCAGCGGCGCTCGGTGGAGATGGAGTATTTCTTGAGGAACTGGCGCATCTCGGCGTCGGTGGCGTCGCACTGGACGACAAAGCTCTGGCCGTTCATCAGCTCCGGCGTCATAATGCCGTTTGGCGGTTCGGGCCAGTCCTGCGGTACGATGCAGAGCAGCGGCTCACGGAACAGCTCGGTCAGGTTGAACTCTTCGCGGCAGCTGGCAGACAGGAAGGCCAGGTCCACCTGACCGGTGCGCAGCCACTCCTTCACGTCGTCGTAAGTACCCTGATAGACCTCGACTTCGATCTGGGGGTAGCTTGCCATGAAGCTCTTGAGGATCTGGGGCAGCAGGCCGGCGCAGACCGAGTTGAATGCCCCCAGCTTCACCTTGCCCTTTTCCAGGCCGTTGAGGCGGGCGATGCTCTGCTGCAGGGCCTCGTCGCTGTTGAGCACCGCCCGGATGGACGGGTAGAGCGAAGCGCCATAGCTGGTCATGGTCACGCCGTTTTTGCCGCGGTTGAATAAGGTAAAGCCAAGCTCAGCCTCCATCACCGCGATGGCATGGCTGATGGCAGAGGGGGTCAGATGCAGCTGCTGGGCCGCTTTGTTAAAGCTGCCCTGACGCGCGACTGCATCGAAAATTTCGTAAGAAAACAGCGTCATGTCCCTAGCCTCCTTCCGTTTTCAGTTCGGAGACGCCCGTTCTTCTGTGAATCTTTTTCACCTTGAGGATGCTATGCATCAATTTTCTTTTTGAGTGTACTATCCTATCTCCGCTTTGTCAAGCATCCAAACCTTAATTTTGGACGTTGAGCCAAATTTCTGCTTTTGAAACGCCATTTATAAGGTAGATTGCGCCCTTTTTCGTTCCAGTATTTTCCTGTTTTGAACAAAAAGACCGTCAGCCCTCCATCCCGGAAAGCCGTCGGTCTTCTGCGTTCTACAGATGTTTTTACTCCAGCACCAGCAGCAGGCTCATCTTGAAGCGGCCCTGCGCCGTGCCGCCGTGGAGACCGTTCTTGTCGAGACGGAAGCTCTCGCCTGCGTTCAGCTCATAATTCTTCTGGATCTTCTTCATTTTTGTGCCTCTGACCTCTGAATTTTTTGAAAAAATCACAGGTACAAGCCCAAAAAGTCCATATAAAACAAAAAAGACGACAAACCGTTTCTCTCAACGATTTATCGTCCTTTTGGTGCGCTCGAGGGAACTCGAATCCCTGGCCCTTTGATTAAAAGCTCAGGCATAGCACATATCTCAATTCATGGAAGTTGCGTCATATCGTCATTTTAGCGCGAAGCACCGCAATTTTTGAGCATATAGTTTGTGTATCCCTTGTCGGATTTTGCAACGGAAATCCACCTGTGCATCCTGTGTGACCGTGCAAAATCCGTGCAGGAACCGTGCACATACTCTGGAACAAACTAAAATCGCCCCATCCGACAACGACTTGACGGCATTGGTTCGAGTGATAAGTTCCGCATTATGCATCCTCTCTTATTGTGATAGATGCACCCCGTATGGCAACCTGTCGTTTCATGTAAATTTTTTTTTTTTACATGGGACGACATGGTCTTTTCGCTCAACTTGTTGTATGATAACGATATAAAAAGAAAGGATGTGCTACTATGAAAAGATTTTTCTCGCTTGTCACTACAGTTGTCCTCAGTGCATTAATTTTACTGGGCACCCCCATTGCTATCCATTCTGCAGCAGAAACAAGTTCCTCTTCATCCAATTCAACTTCATCAACCAAAAACAAGCCAGACGATAAACCGGAATGTCCTACTCCATCCGTAGATGCCGTCACACCGCAGGACGACATTTCATGATATTCAAAATAAGATGTTCAGATACTTTTCTGCTTCTGTGCGGATAATCTGCAAATCATCTTCATATCCCATGACTTTGCAAATGTAAAAAGCTTCACGATATCGTTCGACACTCTCCTCCTTTTTTCCAAGAAAGAAGTCGCATTCAGCTTCGATTTCCAAACACGAGTGAAGCACCTGATAATGTCCATATTTTATACATGCTTCTTTTCCGCATCTTGCCACCTTTGCGCCTTCCTCATACTTTTGCGACAAATCCAACGATCTAGCAAAATTATACAAAACCAAGGGAAGCATCCTGTTTGAAGTAACCGTTTCCGGAAGATGCCTTCTTATATATTGAAGCAGTCGATAGAAAATATCGGCTGCTTTTTCGTTGTCACCGCTCAAAGAATACGCATTTCCAATTTGATTGACCAGTTTCATTTCATCCAATGTAAAGAGAAAGGCTTCAATTTTGTCCAGTTGAAAATCCGGTATGGTCATCCGAATGGCTTGCACCAACATTTGAATTCGCTCGTCATTTGAATATCTTTTATCCAATCCTCCCAAAAGGACTTTCGATCGAAGAATAAACTGTTGTGTGATTTGATCATCTGGCTTTACAATTTTCTCAAGCTGACTTATTTTGTCAAAGCCATCCTCAACGCGCTTTAGCGCATTACAGGCAACAATTTCTTTCTTGAGTGCTTCTATTTCCAGTTCTTCCGGTGTTACCAGCGCATAATACCGGTCATCCGGCAGACCAAGGCGCTGTAGAATCGCATTGATTCGATTTCGGCTGGGAGTCTGTTTTCCGTTTTCAACTCTGGACAATGTAACAGATTCACAAATGCCTGCACAGACCTGCTCCTGTGTCAACCCGAGATCTAAACGCCGCTGGCGGATATACTCACCCAATTTGTAATTCTGCATTTAGCAACTCCTTCCAAACTTTAGTATTGCCATAATTGTAATATACTAGATTTTGTACATGTGTGCAAGCGTCTCTTGTGCAAACCTGTCGTCCCATGTAATTTTTTCTTACACCAGACGATATGGTCAATCGAAACTTTTTGTGATAAAATACCGGAACAGCAGATGAAATGCATTCTAAGCTCTTTGATATACACATGGAGGAAACAATGATACACTATCTGAAAAAGCAATGGAGGCTCAGTACCCTCACCGGCTTGTTTGCCATCATCGCCTATGGTGCTCAGGCTCTGATTCAACTTGCCTTGATGAAGGTTTTTGATGCCGTTGTATTGCTGGATCTGCGAAGTACTATCTTTTGGACGGCAGCCGATCTGGCCTGTTGGGGGAGCTATCTTCTTTTTACTGCTTTACAGGAACATTGTCAGGCCAAAACAATTCGCGCGTTGAACAATACAGTACGAGATGAGCTGTATCACTCCTTCCTGCGCAAGAGCCATACCGATTTTCATCAGTTCGATACCGGCGAATATCTCGCCCGGTTGACCAATGATGTGAAGCAATTAGAACAGCTCGCTTGGATTCCCTTCTTCGGCTGTGTAGGCAAAATTGCGCAGATCGTGTTCAGCGTTTTGGGGCTCGCCTTTTTGCATTGGTCGCTGGTTGTTTTTTCTGTGATCACAGCAGTTGTCCTTTGGCTTTCCCCGAAACTGTTCCAGAAAAAGTTGGAACTATTGGGGCAAAACTGCGGTGTGCAGCAGACTGCCGCCATCAACCATTTGAAGGACCTTCTGACAGGCTTTGACGTACTCCAGTTTTTTGGCAGAGGAAATCTCTTTCTCCAGCAGGGAAATAGGATCAGCGATGACATTGAAAAGCCCAGTTGCCAGCTGAGCTATGGCAAATCTCGCATGGAGGCGTTGATTGGCTTTATCAACGTCGCACTTCAGCTCGGCTCGCTTGTGCTGATTGCTGCGCTGACCAGCATGGGACTTGTCACCACAGGCACACTTGCCGGTGGTGTCAATCTGATCGGAGGCGTGGCAAACGGCTTTAACAGTTTGGCCGGTTTGCGTCTCTCCCTCTCAGCCAGCAAGCCCTACTTTTGCAAGCTGTCAACGGTCGATACTGATTCCAAATCGGAAGAGATTGCTCCTATGTCACCGCTGAAAGCCTCCATTACGGTAGATAGAGTTTCTTTCTGCTATGATGAGAAAAAGCCCATCCTGAAAGATGCCTCCTTCCGCTTTGAAAAGGGCAAAAAGTATGCCCTGACAGGATCCTCCGGCTGTGGAAAATCCACTCTGCTCAAGCTGCTTTTGGGCTGGCTGCCGGACTACATCGGTACGATTTCGTTTGACGATGTGGACATTCACACCGTTACACCCGCTCAGCTCCAGCAACAGATGAGTTACATTGAGCAGAATGTGTTCCTGTTCAATACTACGATTCGGGAGAATATCACACTGGGTGAAGATTTCTCGGAAGAGCAGCTGCATGCGGCCATTCAGGGCAGTGCCCTTGCCGCAGATTTGGCCGCCATGCCAGATGGCCTTGACACCGTTGTAGGTGAGGATGGCAGTAATCTTTCCGGCGGTCAGAAGCAGCGTGTCGCCATTGCCCGTGCCCTAATTCACAATCGCTCCATCCTGCTGGTGGACGAGGGCACCAGTGCGCTGGATCAGAAAAACGCCGACCTTGTGGAAAAGAGCCTGCTGACCAATCCCGACCTGACACTGATCCTCATCAGCCACCACCTGTCGGCAGAGCGCCGTGCGCAGTTCGACCATGTGTATGAGCTGACACCTGTAACGCAATGATTGCCCTGTAATTTCCCCTCAAATCGCAAATATGCCCTGCATGCCGATCAATGCCGGTGTGTGGGGCCTTTTGCAGTGAAACCGAGACACTCCACAAGGCTGCTCATAACTGGGCACCGCCTATCCAAGTGCCCAGCTGAGAAAATTCCAAAGAGCCGCAGAATGCTCTTTGGCACACGACTTTGCTTGCAAAGTCTAGTGTGTTACACCTTGGTTCCGGCTGATGCGGAAAAGGGGCTGCGAGCAAAAGCTCAAGCCCTACCATTTGGAGGACTTGTACACCACACCCCCTGCGGGCAGTATCTTGAGGGCAAGAAGCAGGTGCTTTCGGACAAGCAGAAACAGCGTTTGCTTTCTGGAACGACTATCCACGAGGTACACCGCCTGCTGCGGACAGCGTTCCAGTATGCGGTGGAGTGGGGCATCCTCGTCAAAAGCCCCGTTCCGGTGGACAGCCCTAAAAAGTCAATTCAAGAGCGCGCCATCTGGGATGCGAACGAGATGTGGGCCGCACTTGCCAGCATGGAGGACCCCATTCTGCATCTGGCAGTCCATCTTACGCTGGTGGGCGCACTGCGTGAGGGCGAAGTCGCTGGCTTGACTCCGGAAGATCTTGATTTTGAGGGAGCAGACGGCACCGGCACATTCCGCATCAACAAGTGTATGCAGCGTGTCCAAAAGGTATCGCTGGCGAAAACGGGCAAGGGCTGCATCTTGCAGGAATTTGAAGATAAGCGCGAGGGTAGCACCACAACGCTGGTGCTCAAAAAGACTAAAACAGCATCTTCCAACCGAACCATCTTCATGACAGCCGTGCTGAAAGAGGAACTGAAACGCTGGCTAAAGCGTCTGGAAATGGACGAAGCCGTTGACCCGGAACGCTATCGCAACAGCGGGATGCTCCTGCGCTTGCCCAATGGTCTGGCGGTGGAGCCGATCCTCGCAAGAAGTTCATCAAGTGGCAGGACGAGCACCCGGAGTTCACTCGCATTGTGTTTCACGGTCTGCGGCATTCCAGTGCCACCTATCAACTGATGATCTCCGGCGGCGATGTGAAAGCGGTACAGGGCACAACGGGCCATGCCAGCGCTAATCTTCTGGTCAACACCTATGCACACATCCAGCAGGATTCCCGCAAGAAGTTGGGTAAAAAGTTCGAGGAAGGTTTTTATAAACCGGTAGAATCCGCACCTCAGAGCATTCCTTCTGAAGCGGAACCAACCATTTCGGTATCTGCCTTGGTGGAACTTCTAAAAGACGCTGACCCAGCTGTAAAGGCACAGCTCCGCTTGGCACTGCTCACCTGATGCAGAAAAGGGCGCGAATTGCACAGCAATTCAACGCCCTACATAATCCGACACAGAAAACACGGACCGTGCAAAAACCGTGCAGAGACCGTGCAAATTGCGTATAAAAGGAAAATCCCACGAGGAATCTTGCGATTCTTCGTGGGATTTTGGTGCGCTCGAGGGAACTCGAATCCCTGGCCCTCTGATTAAAAGAATCCAAGGTGCATCATTCGTCAAATTTCAAAAGTTCGAAGAAACGTTATTTTTATCGTATCATCGCAAAACACGCCTTTGCACACACCGCATTATTTGCATACAGTGTAATGCTTTGCAACCGTTATCCAGCTATTCAGGTGTGCAAAAAGTGTGCAAAAATGTGCAGACGGGCAAAACAAAGCCCAATGGACAAATCAACCACCGGTTTTATGGCAGGGTTTAGGACATCCGAACAGACACCGTTTGATATAGAAGTGAGGTTCACCATGAATAAACTGCTTTCCTGCCGCTACAATATGGACATCAACCGGGTGGAAGCCCGGTTCGAGGATGGCACCACCCTTGCCATCGACTGCATCGCCATTGAGGACGAATACGGCAACACCCCGGCACAGCGGGCAGAGCTGGACTGGCTGCTCTACAACAAGCCCTTGGAGTATGCACAGCTTGTGCTGGGTGGAAGATCGGAAGAGCA
>ERZ810506.177-NODE-177-length-24985-cov-4.92491_pt1 | contig 24985 bp, 54 predicted proteins | sample MGYA00520267_ERZ810506 | MGnify/ENA primary metagenome ERZ810506 (study PRJEB31588, sample SAMN03398949) | human gut metagenome | study: EMG produced TPA metagenomics assembly of the PRJNA231909 data set (A prospective, longitudinal analysis of the... | reverse complement strand
TTCTGATGAATATAAAGACAAAAATAATCCTCATATCACAGTTACTCATGGTAGTCATTGGAGTATAGATGAAGGGGCGGAATACAAAATATCTATTTATGCTCCCTCTTTGTCGATTGGTATACGTAGAAAATTAAACACTCCATTATTTCAATCTTATATTGACAGAATAGTTCAGGCGTTTGATAACCGTTTTGGAGAAAAATCGTGGAACTACTGCAATGAAGAAAGTATTAGTTGGCGTCCAATGTCTCGTTTTAGTTTTTATGTGCAAATTCCCAATTTTAAAGATTGACACCTATGAAACCGAATGAGTTAGAAGAATGGCATAAGCTATCAGGAAAGCTTGTTGCATTTACGAGTAATTGTAGTGAGGATATAAAACCTTACATCGTTGGACAATTGCAGGCTTTGTTAGAAATATTGTCTGCGCAAATTGATTTTGAAAAATAAACCCTGTGTCGATTGGCTCAACTCCTATTATCGGCAAATCGTTCTTTGACATTTTGTTTTCAGCTTTTAATCTGCCTTATTACTGCATTGGAATAAATAAAGCCAGATGTGATGTCTGGCTTTATTTATCAATTAGTCCGAATCTTTTTAATTCGGCTTTATTGATTCGAGAATTACTCTTTATCTTATCACAAACAAGGGTAATATCTTCCTCATCCAATGTGCCTAAACTAGTACTTTTAAGAAGCTTGTTCTTTTTCACTATTTTAATTGAAGAGCAATCTATGTAGCTGTCATATGAAAGAAAATTATAACTTTCCCCTTTTATAAGATGCTGCATTGCTTGTACATTAGGTGGCAGATTCATATTAATAAAGGAGTTAAAAATGACACCACCATAAACGTTTCCATCGTTATCAAAACCAAGTACTACAAAAAATTTATCACGGCTGGTATCTCTAGGTTTTGGTACTACTCCATTGGCCTTGTTCATCGTAACGTAAAATACATCTCCTATCTTAATTTCCGAAGGTTTCATCAAATGCTATTGAATCATTAATATATTTTACAAGTTCATCATTAGCTCCTCCGTCAAGGGCAATATCCCCCGGATCAATAACATGATTCCCCTTTTTGTCTCTCGCTTTTTGCCAACAAGTTGTATGAGAAGTTCTTTCCAACTCCTTAAAACTCATTTTCCCGTATTTGGAGATGCATAAATCTAACGTATCTTTATCATATTGTGAAAGATAATCCATATCCGGTTCACGTTTGGATAATAGATAGTAATCTACGACATAAACATCGTCTTTCATTTTTGAAAGAACACTTTTTTGCCCCTGTATTGTACTATACAAAATTGTTGGTACTGGTCCATGGGGAAGAGCACAAAATTTATCCGCTATCATCAGTTGTCCCCAGTCAACCAAACTTCGTTGATTGGCAAAATATAATATCTTGAACAGATGATAGTAGTCCATACCCCCAGTTTTATTAAGGATATAAAGCACTATTTCTATAATTCTTTGTTGTTCAAATTTTGTCATTTTGTTTAGGGTTCTTGGTTACTTATTTATGTGAATGCGTATTCAAATATATGCATTCTAATGCAAAGTTAACAAATTCATTTGAGAATTAAATCACAAAATAGTTAAAAGAATACGTTGATTGTTGATCGTATAATCACTTTTAAAAATTATTATTATATTTGCAATGCGTTGGGTTATACTTATTAAAATTAGAATTAATCAGAGGATTAAGATATAGAAAGCTGTGTAGGTCATAACCCCCTGCATGGCTTTCGCCTTTTTATCTCCGCATGAAGAAGTGCGGTACGTCCTCGAACGAAAAGACTTTATTATGAAAACGAACCAAATTATGATTCGCCCAATGGGTGATTTTAAAGTAATTCAGAGAACTAAAGATGCGTTTTTCAATGCTACAAATTTATTGAAACAGTGGAATCAATTGAAAGGTATGAAGAAGGAAGTTAATGACTACTTCGGCTTATCTTCCACTAAAGAGTTCATTTACACTATAATGGAAAGAGAAAATTATGATAGGGGTAATTACCCCTATCATAAATCAAGGGCAAATAAGGGGGATAATGCGGGTACCTGGATGCATCCACTACTTTTTATTGATTTTGCAATGTGGATAAATCCGTCTTTTAAATATGATGTTCTCAAATTTGTCTATGATGAAATGATAAAATTCCGCAATCTTGCTGGTGATGCATACCCATCCATGTGTAAAGCGGTCAGTTCTATTTTGCCAGATGACCTATTCAAACAAAAAGTCAAGGACTTGGCCAAGTCTCTAAACATCATAGTCTACGGTAAGCATGAATCAGAAATGCGTAATAAAATTGGCGATGAAGCTAAAATTCGTGAATTGTATGAGTTGGAATTACAGATAGCCCAATGGATAGATTTAGGTTTTATCAAAGACTATAATAGCCTTAAATCCACATTGACTAAATTGTATTACCGGAAATATCCTAATGTTCTTCCCATCTAAAATATAGGGATATTGGGTAGTTGATATAAATAAAGGGGTGCCAAATGCATCCCTTATATTCATCTATACATTGCGGTGCAGCTTATAAATAAGGCTATAACAGACACGATAAGAGAAAGTATCCCGGCTATTACTCCGACAACAGTCCAGTTGATAGGGTTTCGTAAATTGGGATTCTCACAAAGGTAATGTTTCCCTTCATCGGTGGTTCTGGCATCTTCTACTGCTCCACCTTCCAGATAGGCGGCTTTTATTAGTCCTTTCCTTTCAAGTGATCGGACGGACAAGTTGTAGACGTGCAAAGGGAAACCGCAAGGACATTTACCGTTGAACTTATCAACGATTCTAAGTGTTTCTTTTTCCTCCTTTGTGAGTTTTATTCGTTTCATATATCATTTACTTAATGAGATTGAGCAACTGATAAACAAAGCTATAAAAGTGGATATGGCAGTTATAGCGGATAAGGTTATCAAAACAATATCTTTCCATGGAACCGGATTCTTTAGGTTTGGGTTGCATTCCAAGTACGCTTTAGCCTTGATAGTCAGTTTGGCTTCCAGCACTTCATCGTAATTGGTTTTGTATTCTACAAGTCCTTTTTCGTGCAACAGAGATAAAGCGAAGTGGAAAGCTATCGGTGAAAGCTCACGAGGTTGTTTACTTCCATTCTTGAAAACATTGAGCAAAGTTGCCTTTTCTTCCTTTGTGAGCTTGATGCGGTTCATGGCTTATATTATTTGTCAAATTCATGTTTCCGTCTTTCTTGGCAATACTTACAGTTTCCTTTGTGAGCAATACTTGTTACTTTCTTCCAAGCATACGTTTCGGATTGAACCATTATATACTCACAAGAGTCAATCTCGATCACATCATATTCCAATACTTGCTCGTCATTTTCAGTCTTTGGACTTTCGCATGAGCATAGTAATACTGATACAAATAGAATTGATATGAAGCATAGTTTTAATTTCATGGCTATTTAGTTATTAATCTTTGTTTTGTGTTTTAAGTTCAACATTCACACTAACTGGGAACTCGTTCCCGCAGTGTGGGCATTTGACAGAAAGAGTGTTCGACGGTAGTTGCACTTCTTCTGGGGACGCGAATAGTTGCCACATGGGGACGTTGATAGCTTCTGCTATTTTGGTTAGTACTTTTATGGAAGGATTTCCTGATATATGCTGATTAAGTCCACTTAAAGTTATACCTATTTTTTTAGCTACATCTTGCGTAGTCATCCCTTGTTGTTCTATGGCTTCTCTGATTCTCATATAATAAAGTGATTAATATTTATAGCAAAGGTAGTAATATTTCGCATGCAACAAGTTATAACTTGCACAAATAAAGTTAAAGACAAGTTTTTTCTTGTAATAATGCTTGGTCAAACAAGTTATAACTTGTATCTTTACATCAAATAAAAGAACTAATAACAATTAACTCCTAAATATATGAAACGCTACAATTTATCAGAAATATTCAAGAACGCTCACAGAAACTACAAGTATTCAGGTAAGAAGCAAGGTAAGACCTTTGGTGAATGTTTAAAGTCAGCATGGAGACTTGCAAAACTCCAAGCTAACTTCACAGTAGAAGCGGTAAAGGAAAGAACTGATAAATTCTTGGCAGAAAGAGAAGAAGCGATGAGCAAAGCTGCTAAGGCTACAATGCACGAAGGCTACAATAACAAGAACATTCCTGCATCGGCTTATTACAATGTGAATAGTACTGGTAGATTCGGTTCACGCTACGTAGGTGATTAAGATATAACTAACACTTTAAAATATAAAACAATGAAATACGAAGTTTCTAAGAAAGGTTCAAGCGTAACATTCAAGTTCGAAACATACGAACAGGCAGCTGATTTCTGCTATATGTATGTAATGTCAATGCACGCTAAAGGTGATAGATTCCCTGAACTTTCAATTAAAGAGATAACCGAGTAATCAGAACATTAAAATTTAGAGTAATGGACAATATTTTGAACTCAACCGTTGAAATGAGTCAGGCGGAACTGATATTTCAGTTAGCCAAGACCAATGTCGAACAAGAAAAAAGGCTTAAGTCGACAGAACTAAGATTAAGCGTACTTGAAGAAGAGATGAAGAAATTGTCTTCAAAGTGTATCGGTAATTATGGATGTTCCACTATGTCTGCATACGTACAGAGGCATAAACTTCCTATTTATGTAAGTGACATTGCGAAACTCGGCAATGATGCCACACGCCTATGTAAGAAAAGGGGATATCCGGTTAATAAGGTAAACATAGACCGTTTTGGTGTTGTAAACGTCTATCCGGATTTCATCCTTCATGAACTACTGGATGACTATATAAGAACTACACAGCGTCTAAATGGAAGTATAATGAGATAATAATATAAACTATAAAGTAATGATTGAAGTAGAAATAAGCCAATACCTCGCAATGTTAAAGTCATTCACAGAATGCTCTCAATACAGAGCGGAGTGTTATCGGTTAAAAGCTGAAAACGAAAAGTTGAAAATCGAGCTATCGAATAGCTTAAAGGTTTCTCGTTCTTCCCGTAATCAGGTCGAGCACTTTGATTACGCTAGTCGAATGGGAGCTAACTAAGTAGGAAAGTAGTGTCAGGGGATTCGTCCCACACATTAAGTTGATGCCAATCGACACAGTGACAATCTGAAAATGGTTGTCACTGTTTTACCGGTTTTAAGTGGTTCTAAGTGAATCATTCAATTTGAAATAACAACTATCATCCTTGATTATTCGAGGTAATATAGAGTTGAAAAATAGTGTATAAAATGATTTTGTAATTAATAAATATAGAAAAATGATCGGATTATTAAAGAACGGGCAAAAAGTTGAAGTAAAGAAAATCATACCTGATTGGAATCGGGTAGAGACTAATGATAATCAGATATTTGCTCTATGGGAGTTTGAAGTTATATATAGTTCTTAAAAAATATTCGAATATGAGTAAAATGAAGCAAATGTTACTGGCAACAGCAGCGATGTGCGCAGCAGCACAAAGTAACGATCCATACTCTGTGAATCGTAGAGAAAGAATGACTTTTAATCCTGACTATAAAGTTAAGTCATCAATTAAAGAGAAAGGAGATTGATTATGGATAAACTTAGATTAATAATCAGATTGTTGCTTACCCCTTTATGGTTAGCCTTATTTTTTGTTTACCTGCCAATATGGTATATACAAATGAGCTGGTACTACTTTAGATTTAGTGACTATTGGGAGGGCTATCTACTATTGTGGGATAGGATAATGATATTTTTAAAAATCAAATAACAGTGAAAATTGGAGGATGAATTATGAAATCAAAACAGGTATTATCAGTCGAACAGATGAAACATTTACAGGAATTTAGATTGGACACAAGTGATGCAAGTATGTATTGGGCGAGAGTGTCGCATGGAATCCGTATTGATGACAAATCAAAAGGTAAATGGTTTTTGAGCTTGCATAAGGCATTTCAAACTTGTGGGTTTATGTCGTATGAATCAATTCCTACCTACACCTTGCAGGACATAATAGAATTACTGCCGAAAGAAATTAAGACAGTTACAGATACTTATTATCTTACAATATCCACTTATGATTGTGATGTATGGTCTATATACTATTCAATGTCTGATGAATTTGATTACTATAAAGAGTTTAAATCAGATTCATTAATTGACGCAGCCTACGCGATGCTTTGCTGGTGTATTGAAAACGGATATATTAAAACTAAAGAATAGTTATGAAAGTAAGAGTAAAAGAAACTGGAGAAATTATCAATATTGCTGATTACGCACGTGTCACACTTGATAAGTGTGATAGTTACGGTAATCCTATTGAATTAAGTTTTGATGATGTTGAAATACTTCAAGAAAGGTCTGATAATATTGATTGGGAACAGAGACGTTATGAAATAGCAAAGGAAACAGTTACTGCAATAATGTCAAATGAAGATTTCTATCATCAGGTTTTATGTGAGGGAGCAGAGCATGGTCAAAGACAAATTCAAACTAATATTGCACGTGCCGCAGTTATATTTGCTGATGCTCTTATTGAAGAATTAAAGAAGGAGAAATAAAATGGAAAAGTACTATTACTATACTTACCAACGTGGTAAAACAACAGGTCATGCAGTATGCTGTACTGATAATGGACGATTTAATATACTTGAAAGACTTAAGTTTGTGCAAGGTGATTCTCTGGAATTTTGTATTATCACCTTCTATAAAGAAATATCCAGTGAAGAATATGAAGATATGATTAATTATTTTAATGAAACCAATGAAGAAAATTGAATTTTACCCAGGAATCAATCTTGATAAAGCATATCAAGAATTGCAGGACAATGCACCATGTTATGGTGAATTTAACGAGAAAACGTTGTATTCTACTGATTCTCTCGATGAAGTGTTTGTTAAAGTGACTGGTAAGTCAAAAGCAGAACACGATGAATATATCCGCAAAATGCACGAAGAGTATGATCGTAAGGAAGCGGAGTTCAAAGCTAAAATTCCTCAATTAACTGAAGATTACAGAAAGCGTGCAATAGGCATTATTCCAGAAGAATATTTGGAATTATGGAATGAAATCGTCCCTATCAGATTGAATGATCTGTATCATGGCATGGAACTTGACTGCTGGTTAGAATTGGTTGCAGTATTGAATGATACCTCTAAAAAAGAACTGGAAAGATTTGAAATATGCCGGTCTTTGTTCTCCAAGCAAGGTCACAGCGGCATGAGTGCAGGACTTGTTTTTAATGGTCTTAAGTGTTTTCATCCATTAGGAGAAATGTTGGTATTATACATTAACGACTCTATAAAAGCATAGTACCTCTTATGGAAGAAAATAAAAACATTGGTGAAATTACCATTGGATTTGATAATGAATCTGCAAGAAAAGTAGCAATCACAGATATGGTCCGGTGCGAATTTTCAGATCACCGTCTTGTTACCGTTGCGCATACAGAAGAAGATGCCTACCTGCTATCGGTAGAAAATCCTCAAAGTTCCGGACGCGCTACCCAAACGAATATGTATTTGACAGAAGGAAGTGCAGCTGCTCTTTTCTGTACATACATCTTATATCTGGAACATAACGGAATAGATGTAAATGAGTTATTCAAGAAATACATACTTGACGATAAAGAGATCAAATATGAATTTTCATCAAAAGATTAATATTACATCATTATGGAAATAAACTGTAAATACTGCCCTAAAAATAATACTTCAGGAGAATGCAAGATAGATGATTGTCCTCTACTTCCTATCATACAGGAGATAGAAGAAATGCAGTCATTCCTTGAAACAACGGCTAATGATAACCCCAAAGAACTGATAGAGCGTCTTACTGACATAAACGTATATCTAGCCCGTTCAGGCAAACTTTTAGCTGACGCAAAGGCGTACCAAGACCAGGTAACAGCAAATGTATATTCGCAACACATGGAATTCATATCACGGGTTCCGGCAACTGTTGCAATTAAGTTTGTTTCAGCTCAAAGTGTGACTGCTAATCAGTTGGTTGTATGGCTGGATCGCATAAATAGAACTCTTGTTCACGCTGGAGATAACATACGTACTCAAATATCTTTTGCAAAGCAGGATTTGGCATTACAAAGGAAGGGATATTAGAAAAAAAGTTAATCACGGAAAAATAATAGATATTAAGTGATTGTTTTTATGCCACTTTTGTTTAGCTTTACACCGTGAAAATAATAAATGCGATTGGTGGAACTCTCGTATAATAAAGATATAAATCAGCTCTATATGAGTAATTATCTCCGAGTTCCACAAATAGAGATAATGAAAATATGGAGCTTATTTTATTTCTATCCTAGCATCCTTTTTTAGAATAATTAAACATAGGCTTGTAGTAAATATGTACATTATTTGACAATATATGACTTATATAGAACTGATAAATAAGTTTTGGTCTCTTGACGAAGACTGGGAATTTACCTGCTGTGAAACGAGGCTTTATTTTTACTTGCTAAAAACAGCGAATCGTTTAGGCTGGGTGGATAGCTGGACGCGTAGTGATACAAAGGTATCATCTGACGTGGGAGTGTCGGTCAACTCAATGAAATCAGCACGTAATAGATTAGTTCAAGCGGGCCTTATCACATTCAAATCAGGAGGTAAAGGACAACGGAATAAGACAAGGTATCAGATTAGCTATCAAAATTTGACACCTAAAGTTGAACCTAAAGTTGAACCTAACCTTATACCTAACCATGAACCTAAAGTTGAACCTAAGCCCTTACAGTATAATGTACGCGCATTAGATAAAGACAAAGATAAAGATAATTATCTCTCTCCCCCGCGCGCGTATGAGGAGATTCCAAACGGGATTTTTGAAAAAGGACTGGATGAGTGCTATGGAGAACTTAAGTCGAACACTTCATGGATGGAGGTTATCTGCATGAATACTCGTTTATGTGGGTATAAGGATTTTGCCCCTCCTGATTTTTATGATTATCTGGATAAGTTCTTCATGAAACTTCAAAACGAGGGAGAAATGGTAAAATCACCCCAAGATGCAATGTCACATTTTGCCCGATGGCTAAATATTGAACTTAAAAAGAGAACCAATAATGAATCAAAATCAACTACCGGCAGTATCTACGAGCAAAAGCGAATTGATTCTGAGCGGAGAAAATCTAAACTCATGGCTGAGTTCGCAGAAGCGGACGCAAAATTCCTTGCAGAGCAAGAAGCTAAACGAAAAGCAGTTGGCTTTATTGGAGAAATACCCGACACCTTCTCGGATGGCGGTTGATTACAATCCTGATTTGCAAGGTAAACTGGCGAAATCAAGCCTTACACTTGCGGATATTGCAATGAATGAGAACATACCTTCACTTGCCAACATCCGTTCCGTGTACGGTGAAGACAACGCGGTAAGATGGCTGAAGGTACAGTTCGACAGCCTTAACGATTACTCGGAACAAGGAAAGGGGATAACGGATTCACAACTGGATGAACTTTGTAACCTTGTTCTAGGTGAATATTATTGGATGAATCTTGCGGAAATATGCAATTTCATTTCCAGATTCAAATTAGGGAAATATGGACAATTTTACGGGGCTATTGGTCCAATGAAAATCTCTTGTTCTCTCTTAGAGTATGTTAAAGAGCGTCGAATCGATATGGAACGTTATGAACGTGAGCAATACCGCATTCAGCAACAAAAAGAGATAGAGGAGCGTGGTAATAATAGCATATCATACGCAGAATATCTTGAGCAAGAAAAGATGCTTGTAGAAAATGGTGATAAGGATGCTATTGAAAGAGCTTCAAGGCGTATTGTAAGTTCTTGTTTATCAACAAGTTAATTTAATATAAAGCTATGCAAATAAGGAAAGTAACGTTTGTTTACAATTAGCAAAATGAGTAACTTTATACCTGTAAATCAGAAATATATAAAATATAAGAGCAATGAAAACAATTAAAAAATTAACTGAAAAAGAAGTGGTACTTAACAGGCTCACACAATCTATGCTTGTGATCTACCTACTAAATGACAATGCTAATACCCGAACAGATGATACTCCAAGGTTATCCGGTAATCTGTAACGGTATTCATTACGACGGAAGGCATCTGAAACCAATATGCAAACGGTGCCGGTTATATACAAAAGTAAAGCAGCCATTTCAGAAGTCATGGCGTATAAATGGAATCGATAAATGTATAATAAATCATGTTAGTAGGAACAACAAATCTTAATACAACGCTCAACTTAACCTATGTGTTGACAGATGTTGTAGAAACCCTTCTCTATGACTTGAGAAGTGAAATGGGTAAACAAGGCTATGAACTGCGTTACGATGCAAAACGTAATTTCAACACTGCAATAGCCGCTATCCGTAAATTAAAACAAGATGTTGACAAAACCCAGTTCTCCACTCAGGAAAATTTCGGCAACGACTCCGATTGTCTTCTTGCGTTTATCAGGTTGTTAATTGACAGATGTGGAGATGATGATAAAAAGATGTTTGAATTTTATAATTACATCAAGCGTTTTCCGTCACAACTTGGGCTCAATCTATCAGACGAAAAAAGTACGTTCGCTCATATTTTCAAAAGTAGTGAGGAGCTGGATTAGTTATGAGAGTGTTGCTAAACATCCTCCTTCTCCTAGGAGTTAACATCTTATTTTATCTGGTAGTCTACGCAATATCAGACTACTTAATGGGTATGATTAATTAAACAACGAATGATGATGAAACAAAGTAAACTAACTCACGGTTCTTTATTTAGCGGGATTGGCGCTCCTGAACTTGCATCTGAATGGATGGGTTGGGAAAATGTTTTTCATTGCGAGATAAATGATTTTTGCCGTAGCTTTTTAGATAAACGATTTAAAAGTACAAGTTATGCAGATATTACCAAAACAGACTTTAATCTTTGGAGAAACCGAGTGATATCCTTACAGGCGGTTTCCCCTGTCAAGATGCAAGTAAGGCAAAGCAGGCAGGAGGAAAGGGTCAGCTCGGCCTTGAAGGAGAAAGAACAGGATTGTGGTGGCACATGTGCCGGGCGGTTGATGAGATCCGACCTCTCTGGGTTGTCGCAGAAAATGTTGCCAATATCACAAGAGTTAACAACGGAAGAGACTTTGCAAAAATCCTCCATTCGCTTTCCAGATTGGGGTACAATGCGGAATGGAAGATTATGTACGCTTCAGACGCAGGTGCGCCCCAAAGAAGAGCTCGATGTTACTTGGTTGCTTACTCCGACGGCATCCGATTACCGGAGGGAGAATCTTTCTTCTCCAATGTATGCAAGACGATTGTCAAGGAGCGCAGGCTGTTTGCCGGAACAGCTTTATCGGTTGGGGTTACGTGGGCTGGTCAACCACCAGTTTGTAGCGTGGGTTATGGGCTTTCCGATAGATCATCTGAATTGTATGGCAAATCTCGATTAAAAGAAGAAGTATTTCATGCTTATGGAAATTCAATGTGCCCACAACTTGTGTATAATATTTTTAAGAGAATAGCAGAATTAGATAATTGATTAAACCTTGCAAGTTCTTGAATGATTCAAGGATTTGCGTATAACAATATAGAAATGAGTAAAATAATTATAGATGGCAAGAAATATGAACGAATCAAAGTTAAGGGGAAAGAAAATTGCAACGATTGCGATTTAGCAAAAAATGTAAGAAGTTTAGCCTCTGTGCCTATTTGTTGGCAGGAAGGAAACGAAAAGATTATAAAATATTGTGAGAATCACCCTGATGTAATATACAAAGAAGTTAAACCATAACAAGAAAGAAAGGAATCAAATGAAGATAATAGTAAGTTTTTCTGGCGGAAAGGATTCACAAGCTTGCTTGATCCAAGCTGCCAATAAATACGGAGCCGATAAAATAGAAGCTGTTTTCTGTGATACTGGTTGGGAGCATCCCGAAACCTATCAACATATTAGTGACGTGTGCAAACAGCTTGATGTTAAATTAGTAGTTTTGAGAAGCAAGAAATATACTGATTTTGTAGATATGTCTATCAAGCGCTCCCGGTTCCCGTCTTCCCAAAGAAGGTTTTGTACTTCGGAATTGAAAATTAAACCGATGATTGATTACATTCTCTCACTTACTGAACCTTGCGTGATTATACAAGGCATCCGGGCAAAGGAAAGTAAAGAGCGTGCTAAACTTCCCTATGAATGCAACTACTTTGGGGAGTATTACGAACGCATTAAAAAGAATCGCAAAGGAAAGATTGTTGAAGTATGGAAGCAGGATTATCGTAGAAAAGATGTACTTAAATGGTGTGAACACTATGATGCAAGCGTTTCCCGTCCGATTTTTCAGTGGTCGGCACAAGAAGTAATAAATCATATCTTATCTGCCGGACAAAAGCCAAATCCTTTATATTCTCGTGGATTTTCCCGTGTTGGTTGCTATCCTTGTATTATGTGCCGAAAGCAGGAAGTCAAACTCATTTCACAAGAAGAGTTCGGGCGTAACCGCTTGATAGATGCAGAGCAAAGGATAAAAGAAGAAACTTCAAAAGGTTCGTCTTTCTTCTCACCCAGTTACATCCCCAAACGCTTCTGCAAGAATAGGAATTATCCAACAGTACAGGAAGTTTTCGAGTATGTAAACCGTAACGATGTAGGTATGGATGATATGTTTGAACCAGAAGGCGGATATAGTTGCATGAGCCTTTATCATGGACTTTGCGAATAAGAAGTTTAATTCAAATCAGAACAGAAATGAAAGAAATAGAATGGAAATCTGTCCCCGGATACTCTAATTACCAGCTAAATATAGCTACGTTATCGGTCAGGAATTTATCAACCAATAAGAATTTAGTTTTAAGAAAGGGAATGGTACAATTAATCGGGGAAAATGGGAATATCTGCATTAATATGCCAAGATTGCTGTTTTGTGTAAGTAAAGGGATTCCCCCCCAGCTGGTTCCCAGAAACATAATAATCGTAATAGAAAACGGTTACCCTGTAGCCTATGATAGAAGCGAGTATATGTCGGAGAAGATCAAATCCGTTTATCATGAAAGGGCTAACCGGGATCCGCTTGAATCGTATATGAACGCCCGTGATTTTATAGATAATGTTATATCCTCCATGGAATCCAAGGATTATACAACGGTAGCCAAACGGCTGTACGGGTATCGGAAACATCTGATAGGACGTATCATAAAAAACGGAGTGATGAGGAATGAAGACGAAGCTGTCGAACTGGCTTCTGCCGCCATTGAAAGAACTATATCTAATATAATATCCGGTGTTCTGGTCTTTTTCCCTTTCCAGTACATGTACGGAGTTGCCAAGGGAATTTCATCGGATATCCATAGGGCTGAAAAAAAAAGCCGGGATTTTATTAGATCTAATCCTAATTACAAATCATATGAGAAAAGAGATGTTATCTAGCCTGTTTGGCATCGAAGACTTGAAAGATCTTCCTGTTGCTGTAATGAATCTGATCGAGGGGGATATCGATGCCCGGAATGACGTTTATAGAGAATTGATTCGACTTAATAATAACGACATGTCTTACGATTGGTTTCAAGAGATATACGAAACCGAATTGTCTGAACGTAAACAGAAAAAGCAGGATTTCACTCCGAATATTCTTGGAGTTCTTTGTTCAAAGTTAACAAGTCAATCCGGTTCCATTCATGAACCCACAGCCGGGAATGGTTCTATGATAATCGCTGACTGGTGGCAGCGCTGTAAGCAAAAGATGCCATGGGAGCATTTCCCCTCACAGAATATGGTGACATGTTGGGAGTTGTCTGCACGTTCGATACCTATTCTGCTCCTTAACTTGTCAATTCGTGGTATCATGGGGTATGTTTATCATGGTGATGTTTTAACAAGGGAAGTAAAGCAAAAATATATTCTTCTCAATCGAAAGAATGATGCGCTTGCTTTCTCTGAGGTGATTAAAGTTGATGTCAATACTAAAATAGTAGAAGTATGAAATTGAATGACGTATATAATGAATGGTTGCCTGTTAAGAGAAGGCAAGTTAAGAGCTCAACGCTAAGCTGTTATCAGCTTATATATCTGAATATACTTGCTCCCCGGTTTGGTAATACAGACGTAGAGAACATGGGGAAAAAGGTTGTTGCAGCATTTCTCTATGAACTTCTTGATTCTGGTACCAAGTCAAAGAAATACTGTTCGGATATTCTAATCGTCATAAAGATGCTTATTCGCTTCGCCGGTGACGAATTGGACATCGATGTTCCCGACACCACATGGAAGGTTATTTGGCCAACCAAGAACAAAGTTGTCACGCCCAAATTAGAGCGCTACACGCCTGAAGAATACCGTAAAATAGTGAGTTATGTTATGGATAATCCATCCCCTCGAAATTTAGGTATTTTATTGACTATATGCACCGGTATGCGGATAGGCGAAGTTTGTGCATTACAATGGCAGGATGTAGATCTTGTTGGCAAGGTAATTCACGTTAATAAAACGATAGAACGTATATATCTCCCTGAAAATATAGGTACCGACAAGAAAAAGACAGTGGTAGAGATAGGATCTCCTAAAACAAATTCATCAGATAGATACATACCTATTCTTAAGGATATTTTCCCTATTGTGAAGAAGTTCTCAGCCGTATGCAAGCCCGAGTATTATGTCTGTTCCTGCTCTGAGGGGTTTGTTGAGCCTCGAACTTTACGTACATATTATCGAATATTCATCCTTGAAAAAGTGAAGTTGGATCATTGCATTAAATTTCATGGGTTGCGCCACACTTTCGCAAGTACCCTGATTGAAAATAAAGTTGATGTTAAAACAGTCTCTACAATTCTCGGACATTCGGATATAAGTACAACCCTTGATGTATATGTACATCCATCGGATGAAGCCAAAAGAGGTGCTGTTAATGGGGGCTTAAAAGGAATATTCAGATAATTAATTCAAATCAAATCAGAAATGAAAGAAATAGAACTATATAATGACCATTTCCAAGAAGTTTGGAAAATTATTCCTGAAACAGACTATTCATACCAAGCATCTTCTTTTGGTAGAATAAAATCTGTTGATAGAAAAAGATATTGTAAAAATGGACATACATGTATACATAAAGGAAGAATTATTAAATACGGTATTCAAAATAATGGATATTGTATCGTTTGGCTAAGAATAGGGAATAAAACTAAGGCTTTCACAGTTCATAGACTTGTTGCAAAAACCTTTATAAATAACCCTTTAAACCTTGAACAAGTTAATCATAAAGATGGTAATAAATGCAATAACCATGTTGATAATTTAGAGTGGTGTAGCCGAAGTGATAATTTAAAACATGCATATAGGGAATTACATCAAAAGAGACATTCTTATACAATGGTAAAATGTGTTAACACAGGCGAGGTTTTTGAATCTGTAAGATTAGCAGAAAAATCAAAAGGTTTATGTAAAGGGGCTATATCTCAAGTATTAAATGGCAGGAGAAAACATCAGGAGGATTAAAATGGATAAAAATATAAAACCTAAGTTATTCAATGACCATTTCCAAAATTTCCGTTCTTATGGAATCCCAAAAGCCCAGTTAATTATAGCTGATGTCCCTTATAATTTAGGCAATAGTGCTTATGCTTCTAACCCTTCATGGTATGTGGACGGAGATAACAAGAACGGGGAAAGCGAACTGGCAGGCAAACAATTCTTTGATACCGATAAAGATTTTCGCCCTGCCGAGTTTATGCACTTCTGTAGTCAGATGCTTGTAAAGGAACCCAAGGAAAAAGGCAATGCGCCTTGCATGATAATATTTTGCGAGTTTGAAGACCAGTTCCGGTATATTGAACTGGGTAAAAGATATGGGCTGAATAATTACATCAATCTTGTATTTAGAAAGAACTTTTCAGCGCAAGTCTTGAAAGCCAATATGAAGATAGTCGGCAATTGTGAATATGGATTGTTGCTTTACCGCGATAAGCTTCCAAAGTTTAACAACGATGGTCGGATGATCTTCAATTGCTTTGATTGGGTGTTGGACAATGAAACTCCGAAGGTTCATAGCACGCAAAAGCCGGTTCCTTTGCTTCGTAGACTGATAGAGATATTCACCGACAAAGGTGATGTCGTTATTGATCCATGTGCCGGAAGCGGTTCTACTTTATTGGCTGCTGCCCAGCTGGGACGCAGGGCATACGGATTTGAGATTAAAAAAAAGTTCTTTGCTGATGCGAATAAATTTGTGTTATCACGTATCCAGCAATCGCTATTTCAATAATTCAAGATAAATATGATGAGCAAAATAGATTTGAATACCCTCCGTGATATGGCCTACAAAAACGCTTGTGAGCACGGATTTCACGATCAGGAGTTGAGCAATGAACATTGTCTTTGCCTAATAATATCGGAGCTAATGGAGGCTGTGGAGGCAGATAGGAAAGGAAAACAATTCAATAAAGATGCGAAAGAGACCTATGAACTCATACAAAATGTGAAGTTCTGCAAGGTTATATTTGATAATTATATCAAAGGAAGCGTTGAAGAGGAGCTTGCCGATGCTGTAATCCGCTTACTGGATTTGGCTGGATTGCGAAATCTGAATCTTAACAGGTTTGCACTTGTCAATGTAGTATCCAAGAAAAAGACTTTCACGGAAAACATCTATGCCATCGTAAAAGACATAATGAACTATAAATACTCATTGGAAGAGCAGGTTAATTATGCGATTACACAAGTATTCGTATTGTCGGATATACTTGATATTGATTTGCTCTGGCACATCGAGCAGAAAATGAAGTATAACGAACTCCGTGAAAAAATGCATGGGAAGAAATACTAATCTAATAAACCATAAAAATGGAACAAGAATTAAGCGCAATTAATCCGTATAACGGAATGTTCGGGCAGCAAGGTTGGATTTGCCCGAAGTGTGGGAGGGTATATTCACCTTTTACCCAAATGTGTTTGTATTGCAAACCCAATAATACAAATACTATTTCTAATCTTGTCGACCTTTCTAATATGACCGAAAGTGAAGAAAAATTAAGAGAAAACCGTAAAACAGACTAATTATGAAGCAAATAGAAAAAGCAGCAGAAAAATATGCTCTTGAATGTCAAAAAGAAGAAGGTTATCCTTCTCCGATGTATGATAGCTGTGATGCTAAGGATATGCGCGAATGTGCTTTCAAATCCGGTGCTGAATGGCAGGCAAAGCAATCCCCGTGGATAAGCGTAGAGGACAGGTTGCCAGAAGGGAATACAGGTGTATTCTTCACAGTAGAATGGAATGATATCTATAAAGTGGGATACTTTGTTGGATTGTATTATGAGGATGGACAATGGGAGTCGGAGCGTCGGATATTCTTACCTAATTCATCTTTGGTGCGTGTAACCCACTGGATGCCTATTCCTTCTTTCGATGAAATATTGGAAGCCAACAGAGATGTGTTAGAACGGATTAAAGAGAAAGGAGATTAAAATGAGTAGAAGTAAAGAATATAAGGCCGTTAAAAATTACATTCATAACGAACTCGGTTTATCTAGGGATTATATAAGGGAAATTATGATTCCATTAATTAAAGAAGAGGTTAACCGTGTTTTCCGAAACACTTACGGGGATGATGTAAGTTTAGAAAATTGGATTCGTAATATGGTAAACGATGAAATAAAACAAAGAGATTTTAATATAGTCAAGCTATTGTGCAAGGAGGTTATAAAAGATGAATTAGCTGGCAGGATTGAAATAATGATTAAAGAGAAAAGAGACTAATATGTATATAGCAAGAGACAAAAACGGTGATTTGTATCTTTTTCAAACACGCCCAACAAAGCGTGATAAACGAAATATTTGGCTAGAGGAGTGTATCAATACTATGATTAAGCTAGATTCTTCTTTATTTCCCGAAGTAAGCTGGGAAGATGAAGAGCCGACAGAAGTTGAATTAGTAAAGAAAGGAGAAAATAAATGAATAAAGTAACCAATATCACTACTGTGTTTCGGTGTTTAAACCCATATCGGAATTGGTATAATATCATGAGCAATGACGGTTTCTATGATGTTAACGTTATCATTGTCGGCAAATTAGAGCTATTAAAGCTAATTATGGCTTTGATAAAATTATTGATTTTCAACAAAACTACTATCATAAAAAGATATAGAAAGGAAGGATAACTATGGGATTTACAACAGCAGCGTTTATACGCAAAAATACACCGGAACTCCGGAAGAAATTGGAGGAGTTGGGATATAAATGCTCTTCGTTGATTGAAGATAGACCTTGTTTATTTACAGCATCATATTTAAATGCCTATCATTCTATTCCCCCTGAATGGTTTGATGATGATAATCCTCATACAACGTATAATTGTGCAGGCCGTATTGATTGCGGAACCAACGAAGAGCTTTTCTTGTCTATCGCTTCACTCAGGGATGATACAGACAAGTACCAATGGTTTACGGATGGGGATAAATGGATTATGTGTCCGGAAATCAAGTTCTCTACTTATTGGGCTTACAATGATATTGATGTTAACACAGATACCATTCACAAGGCTACCGTAAAAGAGCTAATCGAACACTTTAAAGAGAAGGAGGTGAACCATGGATAGCGTACAGACACAGACCATTTCTATCAAGGGAAATGATGATGCTGTGGCATATATTGATTTTTGTGATGGAGATTTGTGTGTCTCTGTTGTGGTAGAGGGCAAACAGGCAGACTTTCACTTTGAACCTATTACTTTGAAGATGTTTGCCTATGCTTATAAGTTGCATTGTGAAGATTTAAAGAAAGGGAAATGACGATAGTTAAATAACTTAATTTGTATTGATTATGCCACTGTTTATTTGTAGCAAATGTGGTTGTGTTGAGAATACAGCCACATCCGATTATTGGGCTGTTGTGCATAAACTCTTCCCCATAGAGTATGATGCAAGTATAAAGGAATTTGAAGGAAAGCCGTTGTGTTCGGAGTGTGGAAAATTGATATTTGACAGCAAGGGAGAGAATCCACGCATGATACCGGGGAAGTGGCACGGGAAATTCCCCAAAAAGCAAGCCACTGATGCTGAAAGGAGAATGGTAGATAGGAATGGTAGGTTTTAAATTAAAACAGTTATGAAACGTGAAATAAAATTCAGAGGAAAATCAGTCTTAAATGACGAATGGATTTATGGTGATTTAGTTCATAGAATTAATAGTCCCAAGACAATTTCTCCGGTACAAATCAATGGTATTGGTGTTAAAGAAGACACCATAGGTCAGTTCACAGGAGTTAAACACAATGACAGAGAAATATACGAGCATGATTTGGTTGAATGTGCCGGTGTATTATGTGAAATTGTGTATAATGACAAAATAGGGGCTTTTGTTTTATTAGAGGTTCTTACACAGAATTTAGGAAACAAACCAATAGGAGAAATGATATATATGTTCGGTATTAGATATGTGGGCAACATCCACGATCACTATGAATTAATCAAGTAAGAATAACCATGATCGAAGAACTTATAACATTAGAAACTGCCAAGTTGCTAAAATCGGCAGGATTTAAAGATGATGTTAGAATCTTTTATGAATCAGTAGGCACAGAAGGTGGTTTTGAGCTATTTGAAAGTTACAAATCCCAAAATTACAATGCAAAGGTTTCTTCCTTCTCTGCCACCACTCTGTTCATTGCCCAAAAGTGGCTACGTGAAACAAAGAACCTGCATATTTCCATCATTAGAAACGCTTGCGGTTATGGCTATGATATATGCAAAGCTGACAATGGCACTCATATAACCGATGGAATATTTGACGGTCCTAACGATGGCGGTCAGTGGGACACCTACGAAGAAGCATTGGAAGTCGGAATACAAGAAGCGTTAAAACTAGTGGAGGAGGAATAATCATGAAGAAAATAATGTTCAATGATAAATTTGGCTTAACCCAAGCCGTATTGGAAGGTCGAAAGACTATGACGAGAAGAATAATCAAATGTCCAAGAACTTTTAGGGGAGAATGGGTCGCAGGATTCAATATACACAGACGCTATTCTGACAAAAAGATTGTTGGCTATCCTTACATGTACGATGCAGATGAAAGGGAATTTGATATGGGCGAGATATTGCCGAAATATGAACTTGGAGAAGTTGTTGCCATTGCGCAAAGTTATATGGATGTTGACCGATTTCATAGAAAAGGGAAAAATGCAGCTTACTTAGAATACTTGGATTCTATATTGCCTGAACTGAAATTACATCCCGGTTGGACTAATAAGATGTTTGTGAAAGCCGACCTAATGCCCCACCACATTGAAATTACCGGAATTAAGGTTGAACGCCTACAGGATATATCCGATGAAGATTGCTTGAAAGAGGGGATTATTCATGCGTACACTAATAATGATGGAATAAAGATATATCATACCCTTCATACAAAAAGAGGATACTTGTCAACAGATGTAGCTCAACAAGCTTTTGCGTTCTTGATAGATAAAGTTTCCGGCAAAGGCACATGGGATAGTAATCCATACGTATTTTGTTATGAATTTGTTTTAGTTGACTAAGGGAGGAATAGCCATGAACAGAGGAAGAAACAAATCCATTTGCCGAGAAAGACTATTGAAATTGCAAGAAAATGACATCAATAAACTTATAATAAGTGAAATTGCTGATTTGGCTTATTGTAACGGATATAATACCGTACTCGATGCTGCGGAAAAGGTTTTAAGTAACGAAGATTATTTTAAAATTGTGAAGCAATTGGAAAAGGAGGAATAATATGAAAGACTATCAATTTGAAGAGATAACGTTTTGGTTGTCATTTATATGTTGCCTGATATCTTATCACTTGAACATATCATGGTTGACAGGTATTCTCGTAATTGTAACAGCATTAAATCTATTCTGGTTAATAATTGCTGCTTGGCAATATTTGAGAAAGAAAAAAAATCAAAGTGAACAGAATAAATAGTCGGAAGGAGATATGAAATGAAGAATAAGATCATAGCGGGTGTTATAGCTACGCTATTTTTACCTGCGATTTTTGCTATACGTTGGTCTGTTGAACAGTTCTTGTTAGCTAGAATTGTATTTGGATTTATACTAATAGTACTTATAATTGTGTTAATGTACAAGTTTTCCAAACTTTTACTTGACGAATGGTCTGAAAAATGTAAAAAATCATGAGAAAAACTGAAAGGATAATTAGAAATAAGAATACATGCATCCCGGAGAAATACAAGAAGATTGACGCAACGGAAACGGATATACTAAATAGATTGCAGAGATGCGCAAAGAAATGGATGAAAAATAAGGGTTAAACGCATAGGCTACTATTGTTTTGGTGTGTGTTGGTTGTATTGTAAGCAAAAGTTAAATCTTTGATTATGAGTGTTTTATACTTAAAATAATTGTGTAAACATTTGGCTAACTCACTGATAATGAGTATCTTTACAATACTAAAAGAAACCAATATTACTAACAATTAAAAGACAAGAGCAATGAAAGCAACAAAGTACACAAATTCGAAAGGTTTATCTAAAGGAGCATTTATTTATTCAATCAAGAAGAATGGCGAAAGATACGCCCAACCTACATTCTACACTTTTATCGGTTTAGAAAAGAGTGCAGAAGACATTCTCAAAAGACTAGAAACATATAATCCTAACTGCAAATTCGAAATAGCATAACGATTTAATATATAAGAGCAATGAACACATATTACAAATTTGCGCCAAACGTATTTTTGGCAAGGTGCGAAGAAAAGCACAAGAGAGGTGAAGTAATTCTAGTTACCACCAAGTATGGCAAAGAAAACGAAAACATAGTTTTCAATCTGATTTTCGAGAAAGACGGTTTTTACTATTACTCTATCGTAAGAGCTGACGGATTCAATGTTCAGGAATGGGCGAAGCAAAGAGCGGAACGCAGGCATGAATGGGCGTCATCGGCAGTACAAAAAAGTAATGAGTATTTTCAGAAATCAAATAAACATCGCGATTTCCTTTCTTTGGGTGAGCCTATCAAAGTTGGACACCATAGCGAACGAGGACATCGCAAAATGATAGATGATGCTTGGAATAACATGGGGAAAAGCGTTGAGCTTAGTAATAAAGCTGCCGAACATGAAAGAGTAGCCAAATATTGGGAAGAAAGAGCCAATACGATTAATCTCTCAATGCCAGAAAGTATCGACTTCTACGAACACAAGTTGGAACAAGCTAAAGAATACCATGAAGGTGTAAAGTCTGGCAAATATCCACGTGAACATGCGTATACTCTCACTTATGCCAAGAAAGAGGTGAACGAACTGCAAAAGAAATACGAACTGGCTAAAAAGTTATGGGGAGAACAAGTATGAACATATCATTATTAAGCCTTACTGACAAACAAGAGTATGCGGTAAGTAATATTCTGCAATCATTGGATAATGCTAAGACCTTCTGTTCGTATCTAGATAAGGATGATTTGCGATATGAGTTGGAAAAGATGATAGGTAGGTTTGTCAAACGTGTCGAAAAGAAAGTAGATGAAAACTATTGAATGGGGTGCAATGATATTACTAAAAACAGCAATGCAAACGAAAACAAGTAAAGCCATATCCCAGTTCCGCTCTGGTCGCCTGAAAGAAGCATTGGCGATCTTTTGCACTTTTCGCATCGGATTCACCAAAGAAGAACGCAGAACACTGCAAATTGCAAATGAAAGTCTTTCCGGAAATTCCTCGTTCTATCGTCAACTTGGAATTGATACCGACAAAGAAGTTGAAAAAAGCAAGTATATATTGACTTCCAAGTATCTGAAAATGAAATAGTTAAACAAAGTTTAATAAGATGATATTTTAGATGTAATATATTGATATTCAATATATTATTTGTATCTTTACATATCAAAAATAACAAATTAATCAATAAGAGCAATGAAGATTACACAAGAAACAATTAGCAAATTAAATGAACTTGGTTACAATGTTTGGGCAGATGATAGATACGGTTTTGTCGATATGAACGATTATAAGAGTGCTACCCACATAGGTATAGGAACAAAAAGTCACTCGGATGACTGGTTCTGCAAGTCGTTTAAAACTCCAAAGGAAAAAGAAGTCACTGTTGAATGGGTGCTTGATAAAATCAGTAAAGAGAATAGATATAAAAGTTTGTACGAATATCTTCAAAAGATAGCAGATAAAAATAGTATTAGCATATATCCTGCATCTTATGGTATAGGAGTTGCTTCTTTGTTCAATCGAAGTAAGGACATTGAAATGGTTTCTAATAAACTTCATTCTTTGGGCTTAAAATTTAAAAATGAATTGTCGCAAGGAGGTTGGGTTTATCGTTTCATTGTAAGTAAGGATAGTGAAAACATGAGAGTTCTTGAATCACTTAAATCAGCATAATATGAGCAATATAAAACAAATTACATCCGAACTTAACCAGGCACACTCTAATACCTACTAGTTCGAAATTGATACCGAAGATTTTGTTTTTGGATTCAAGAGCACCATAAGAAAGCGTACCAAAAATCTAGCAAAGGCGTTTAAGCTTGAACAAAAGGTAACAAGGGACTGCGGACGTTTCCTGTCCGACACCGTTAGAATCGTATCTGTAAGAATTTACAAAAACGGTGATTTGAGAAAAGAAATTCATGCTGAAAAAATAACAGCATCATATAATGGATAAAATATAGAGCAATGAAAACAACAGTAAAAGTGTATTTAAAAGACGAACAAGGCAATAAAGACTGGTTCGTTACCCCTATCAACTTATCAGAACAAGAAGCCCATAGATACTATCTCGGTAATATCTTTAACATGGGACGAGAAACAGATCACATGATGAAATGTTACAAAGTTGAGACAATAAAATCATCAAATTAGGTAATTTTATGACTAAAAGTGACGCTTTTTATGTCATATTTTGTATCTTTACACCATAAAAATAAAAAAAAGAGCAATGAAAATTTACACAAGTTATTTCGGTAATAGCCGAAAATTGAAAGAAGCAGGAGTTAAAATTATTTGCGTAGCTATTGGAAGGCCAAGATTTATTAGTGGAGTACCACAAATGGTTAATGTGGCTCCAACAAGGTATATGATAAGTGCTGCATGTTCTCATGATGAGTATCTTATACTTTATGATGAGATTCTTTCAAATCAAGATGCTTATAAGGTGATCGAACAAATAGAATCGTTAAGTGAAGGTAAAGATGTCGCTCTCTGCTGTTACGAAAAACCGGGTGATTTTTGCCATCGTCATATTTTGGCAAAATGGCTTACTGAAAATACTGGCATTAAAATAACGGAGTTTGGGGTAGTTGAGAAGAAAGAGCCTAAGTACGAACAAGCTAGTTTGTTTTAAAGATATGTGTGAGGCTTTTTATGGTTATGGATACACACGTCAATTGAAAACGGAAACCATTGACAGCTTGGAATAGACAAGCATTTGCGGAAATAGCTCATCGGTAGAGCGTTGGCATTCCAGCCAAAGAGTGGGGTTCGATTCCCTGTTTTCGCTCTAATTCCGTTAAACTCGGCTCGTTGATTGAGGTTGTGTAAAGTAAGCGACAAGGTTAGATTCCTTGCATTTAGTTGGTACTGCAAACAATCTGACAGCGTGGAAAGTCACGCAAATTTGGTAGTATGGCGGAATTGGTAGACGCTGACAACTCTTAGTAGGCTTGGTTACGATGTTATGAAAACTGGGCATCATTGTAAAACGAACCAATCCAGTGTTACACGGAAGATGTAGAAGATTGCCAAGCATTGCAGGTTCGAGTCCTGCTGCTACCTCAACCTTTATAGTAGCGATAAGCAAAAGCAAGAACATTAAAGCTTGTGCAGTTTACGGGGTGATGGAAATTGCCATCTGACACGACTGAAAGAAGCCGAATAGATTGCATAAGTGTTCTTGCAAGTAGCTTGCAGAATGATTGAATTTTGTGTTAAGCCTGTTGGGAATACGCTCAGCAGGCATTTAACGCAAAATGTATATGAAGTTATATACAACCCAATAAAGATAATAATATGTTTCAGGGAACAACACCTCCAGAAGTAAAGATTCTCCAGATCGGAAGAGCACAC